>OGRJ01000071.1_pt1 | contig 89003 bp, 59 predicted proteins | sample 1553411 | NCBI WGS metagenome assembly OGRJ01 (sample SAMEA2580084, study PRJEB22360) | human gut metagenome | biome: human gut; feature: human-associated habitat; material: faeces | place: Denmark | collected 2008/2010
ATATAGAACAAGGGGTGGAGAGGGGGGGATGGCCCGCCCCCCAAAAGCCGTTGAAGCGGCGGGCAAGCGCATCGGCAACCGGCTGCTTTTCGCCTTTATACATAAAAGTGGCCACGGCTATGGAGATAACCGCAATGGCAATGCTTGTTCCTGCCACGCCCCAGTCGAGGTGGATGGTATAGGCTTCGCCGTTGGAGCTGACGAAGTGACCGAAAGGAATGAATCCGGCAACTATCGTAACTGCGGCAAGGAACATCAGGGGAACGGTCATGGCAAGGGGCGACTCGTGAGGCGTGTGCTGATGGCTGTGGCTTTCATCGCTTGCCGACTTCTGCCCCGGCTCCGAACTGCCCCAGAAAATGCCGTAATACAGTCTGAACATATAGAATGCGGTCATGGCGGCAATCACCGTCATAATCCAACCCATAACGGGGCTGAACCGGAAGCAGGCCGTCAGTATCTCGTCCTTGGAGAAGAATCCGGAGAACGGGGGAATGCCGGCAATGGCAAGGCAGGCTATCAGGAAGGTGATGTGCGTAACCGGCATGTATTTGCGCAGGCCGCCCATGGCGGACATCTCGTTGCTGTGCACCGCATGGATGATGCTTCCTGCACCGAGGAACAGCAATGCCTTGAACATGGCGTGCGTAAACAGGTGGAACATGCCTGCCATATAACCCAGTCCGCCTTCGTGCGGGTCTGTGGATGTACATACGCCGAGCGCTACCATCATAAAGCCTATCTGCGAGATGGTGGAGAAGGCGAGTACACGCTTGATGTCACTCTGCACACAAGCCACGCTGGCGGCATAGAATGCGGTGAATGCGCCTACATAGGCCACGAGGTGCAGCACGTGGGGCGCATAGTCGATGAACAGCGGGAACATGCGTGCCACCAGGTATACGCCTGCCACCACCATCGTAGCGGCATGAATCAGTGCGCTCACCGGAGTAGGACCTTCCATGGCATCGGGCAGCCAGATGTGCAGCGGGAACATGGCGCTCTTGCCGGCTCCGCCAATGAACATCAGTCCCAGCGCCAGCGGAATCATGGCAGCGCCGCCTTTCAGCAAGGCCATTTCATTGGGTTGGAAGGTGTAGGTTCCGGCATAGTAACCGTAAACCAGGATACCGATAAGGAAGCCCAGGTCGGCAAAGCGGGTCACGATAAACGCTTTCTTGCTGGCGGCGATTGCTGCGGGTTTCGTGTAGTAGAAGCCTATCAGCAGGTAGGAAGACACACCCACCAGCTCCCAGAACAGATACATCTGGAAGATATTGGTTGCCACCACCAGTCCGAGCATGGACATCGTAAACAGCGAGAGGAAAGCGTAGTAGCGTTGGAAGCCGCGTTCGCCTTTCATATAGCCGAAAGAGTAGAGGTGCACCATGAACGATACGGTACTTATGACAATCAGCATCATTACCGATATGGGGTCGAGCAGGATGCCCAGGTCAATGCTGAGTGTCGGCGTAAACGGCAGCCATGTGCAGTTGTAAGGCATCAGTGTGGCAAATGTGCCGTCTGCCAGCCGCGGGGCGGTGAAATAGTGTATTGCGGTGAGGTAGGAGAGTACCGCCACTGCACCCAGCACAGCCGTGCCGATGAGTCCGGCAGTGCGGTGCGACATCCATTTGCCGCCCAGTCCCAACACAAGGAACGAGAGCAAAGGAAGGAGAAGGATTAGAATCGTATATTCCATAATTATTGAATTGAGAATTGAAAATGGAGAATTGAGAAATGCTGCTCAGTCTCTCTTTTTGTTTTTATTGAATGGCTCATTATGCAGGCGGTCTGCACAACTCTATGCAGGGTGTCTGCACAGTGCTATGCAGGACATCTGCACAGGCTTATGCAGGATGCCTGCACAGGCATCTACCATTTGAGTTCGTCCAGCTTGTTCACCTGTATGCTGCGGATATTGCGATAGATGTTAATCATGATGGCAATGGCCACGGCCGTTTCGGCTGCCGAGATGGCAATGGAGAACAGGGAGAAGAAGTAACCTTCCAGTCCGCCGGGAAACAGGAAACGGTTGAATACCGCGAAGTTGATGTCCGTAGCATTCAGTATCAACTCAATTGAAATCAGTATCGCCAACGTATTGCGGCGGGTAAAGAACCCGTAGATGCCGGCGAAGAACATGATAGCCGAGACTATCAGGTAATATTCCATGTGTATCATAAATCTTATCTTTTACGTGCTATTAACAATCCGCCTACGATACATGCCAGCAGCAGGATGCTGACGGCCTCGAAGGGCAATAGGTAACCGTATTTGTCGCCGCTCAGCATGTGGTGGCCGATGGTCTTGATGTTGACTTCGAGCGGTTCGATGTCTGTGGTGGCGATAAACTTATGTTTCAGGGTTATGAACAGTACGATGACGGCTCCTGCCACGGTAGTGCCCAGTCCGGCAAGGAACTTGCTGCGTTTCAGCTTGGCCGCCATGTCGCCTTCGCCGCTGGTGAGCAGAATGGAGAAGACATAGAGCACGACGATACCGCCCGCATAGACCATAATCTGTACCGAACCGAGGAACGTATATCCCAGCAGGAAGTAGATGCCTGCCGTGCCGAAAAGCACGAACAGCAGGTATGTGGCCGAACGTACCATGCGTCTGGTGGTTACCGTCAGTATGGAGAATACGCTGATGAAGGCCGCAAGGAAGTAAAATACTATTGTTTCAAGATTAAATTCCATGTTATTGATTACTAATTATGAATGACTGATTACTTCGCTGCTTCAGGCTGGGGAGCGGCGGGTTTCTTCTTCTCTTCTACGTGACTGCCCGGATGGTTCAGCGTCAGTACCAGTTTGCTGCGGTCGAATACGGCATGCTCGAAGTCCTGGTCGAACGTAATGGCATCGTGCGGGCAGGCATTGACGCAAAGCTGGCAGAATATGCACGAACCGAGGTCGTATTCGTACTTCGCCAATATCTTCTTTTTCTTGCCGTCTTCCGTTTCTATCGTCTGGCTCGTCACCTTAATGGTGTCGTTGGGACAAGCCGTCTGGCACAAGCCGCAGGCCACGCAATGGTGTTCGTTCTTCTCGTTGTGGGGCATTGTCAGCGTGCCGCGGAAACGTTCGGAGAGTTTCAGCGTCTTCCGGTTTTCCGGATACTGTTCGGTAGTCTTCTTCCGCCAGAAAACGGTCATGGTGGTTTTCATGCCCGTCAGCAGGGAAGTGATACCGTGTATGAGGCTGCCTATGTAAGAATTATGTTCTTTTTCTTTCATTGTTGTAATTATTATTTAGTGTTGCCCGAAAGGAAATATTGCTCCGGTGCTGTGCCGGCTTAGAAATGCAATTCAAATACTACGATTAATACCATTAGAATCAGGTTCACCATGCTGATGGGAACCAGATATTTCCATTCGAGGTTCAGAATCTGGTCGATACGCAGACGCGGGAATGTCCATTTAATCCACATCAGCAGGAACACCACGAAGAATGCCTTGCCGAAGAACCATACAAAGCCCGGAATGTAATCCATTACAGCGTTGAAGCCGTCCAGGCCCACGATGTGCAACGGCATCCAGCCGCCTAAGAATATCGTGGCTGCCACACTCGCTACGATGAACAGGTTCAGGTACTCTGCCAGGTAGAAGAAGCCGAAGCCCATACCGGAGTATTCCGTATGATAGCCTGCCGTCAGCTCGCTTTCGGCCTCGGGCAAGTCGAACGGACCGCGGTTGGTTTCCGCATTGCCGGCAATCAGGTAGATGATGAAAGCTATCAGAGCCGGGATGTGTCCTTTGAAGATGAACCAGCCGTCGGCTTGTCCGGCTACGATTTCGGAGAACTGCATCGTACCCATCAGGACTACCATCGTCAGGATACTCAGTCCGCACGAGAGTTCGTAACTGATGATTTGCGCACCGCTTCGCATGGCTCCGATAAGCGAGAACTTATTGTTGGAACTCCAGCCGGCAAGCAGGATACCTACCACGCCGATGCTCGAAGCGGCAAGCAGGAAGAACACGCCCACGTTGAAGTCCAGCACTTCCAGGCCTTTGCTGACAGGCAGGCAGGCGAAGGTGAGGAACGAGGCTATGATGACCATGAACGGCGCCAGGTTGTAGAGGAATCGGTCGGAGAACTTCAGATCGATGATTTCCTTGGTCAACATCTTGATAACGTCGCACGGCACTTGGAGCAATCCCCATTTTCCTACACGCATCGGACCGAGGCGGCATTGGAAAAAGGCGCATATCTTGCGCTCCATGTAAATCAGGATAATGGCAAGCACTGCATACATCAGGATGATGCATACGCCTATCACTACACATTCAAGAAACACCGCCAGACCTTCCGGCATGAGGGAGGTCAGCATCTGGTGAATCCAATTGGTTACTATACTAAAGTCAAACATCTGTTTATTTACGGTTTTACGATTTACGATTTGATGTATGTCTGCTGTCTGTTATTGACGTTCTTTTTGCTTTTTACCGTTATCGGTCGATATCGGGTACTACATAGTCCAATGTACCGCCGATAGCGATAAGGTCGGCAATCTTTGCACCGCGGCAAATCGTATCTACGGTAGATACCAGCGGAAGCCCCGTGCTGCGGAAGTGCAGGCGGTAGGGTGTCTTGTCGCCGTGGCTCTCAAGGAATACGCCGAACTCGCCGCGGCTGCCTTCTACGGCAGCGTAGTAAGTACCTTCCGGTACGCGGATAATCGGTTTCATCTTCTCCTGGTATGCACCTTCGGGGATATTGTCTATCAGCTGTTCGATGATTTTCAGGCTCTCCATGATTTCGTCCATACGGATGAGGTAGCGTGCCCAGGAGTCGCCCTCGGTGCGGACAATCTCTTTGAAGTCCACCTTGTCATACACCCCGTAAGGCATGCGCTTGCGTACGTCGCACGCCCAACCGCTGGCACGGCCCGTACCGCCGGTGGCTCCGAACGCTATGGCATCTTCACGGGAGAGTACGCCTACGCCTTTCAGACGCTGCTGCGCAATGATGTTTCCTGTAAACACGTCGTGGTATTCGTGCAGGATGCCGCGCAGGTATGGGATGAACTCTTTGACTTTCTTCTGGAAGTCGGGGGCGATGTCGGCTTGTACGCCGCCAATCGTGTTGTAGTTCATGATGAGGCGTCCGCCGCAGGTTCCTTCGAAGATGTCGAGAATCTTTTCACGGTCGCGGAAGCCGTAGAAGAAGGCGGTCAGTGCGCCGAGGTCCATTGCCAGGCAGGAGTAGAAAAGCAGGTGCGAGTCGATGCGTTGCAACTCGTCCATGATGGTACGGATGTACTGCACACGTTCGCTTACCTCTATACCCATGGCTTTTTCGATACACATACACAAGGCATGGCGGTTCTGGTGAGCGCCCAGGTAGTCCAGACGGTCGGTCAGCGCCAGTGTCTGCGGGTATGTAAGGCTTTCGCACATCTTTTCGATACCCCGGTGGATATATCCGCAGTTGGCATCGATTTTTTTGATGATTTCACCTTCCAGCGATACGCGGAAACGCATTACGCCGTGGGTTGCGGGGTGTTGGGGACCGATGTTCACCACATATTCGTCATCGCCGAAGAGTTGCGTTTCCTTGTTCTTTACCGTTCCGTCCGGGTTCAGTTCCAGTTCGGTGGTGGTATCAATCGTTTCCTCATTGTCCATGCGCAGCGGGTTCTGTGCTTCCGGATCGTCGTCTTTACGCATCGGATACCCTACCCAGTCGTTGCGCAGGTAGAGGCGGCGCATGTCGGGATGCCCTACGAATACCACGCCGTAGAAGTCGAACACTTCACGCTCCAGAAAGTCTGCCGCTTTCCAGATGTCGCATACAGAGGGAAGTTCGGGATGCTCGCGGTCGAGTGTGGCGGTGCGGATGGCAGTCCGCTTGCCGGTGACGGTGGATTCCAACTGATACACCACGCCAAGTCCGCGCGGAGTGTCGGGAGTGTCTTTGGCGGCATCCGGTTCGCCCCAGTCCATACCGGTGAGGCATTCCAGAAAGTCCATTTGTTCTTCCTGCCGCAGGCGCAGCATTTCGTCATGCAAGGCTGCGGGTTCTATATATCTTATTTCCATACTCATATTCATATTCATTCTTCCGGTCTTTCTTCTTTTTGGTTTACACCGCCAAAGTATTTCTCTATTTTTACTTTACGCTGCAACTGCATCATTCCGTAGTAGAATGCTTCGGGGCGGGGAGGGCATCCGGGGATATATACGTCCACCGGCAAAATCTTGTCTACTCCGTTCACAACGTGGTAGGACTTCTTGAACGGGCCACCGCTGACAGCGCAACCGCCTACGGCTATCACATACTTAGGGTCTGCCATCTGGTCGTACAAGCGTTTCAGCACCGGAGCCATCTTGTTCGTGATTGTTCCGCACACCATAATCATATCTGCCTGGCGCGGACTGGCACGGGCTACCTCAAACCCGAAGCGCGCCATATCGTAGCGGGCTGCACCGAGGGCCATAAATTCGATACCGCAACAACTGGTTGCAAACGTAAGCGGCCACAGCGAATTGCTGCGTCCCCAATCGATGAAATCGTCCAGAACTCCGATAGCCACATTAGCGCCGCCAGCATTAAGTTCCCGAACCAATTTCTCCAACGTTTCGTTGTCTGTAAACTCCTCATAAGGGATGGATTTTATTTTGGGTTTCTTCGTTACTTCCATTCCAACGCTCCTTTCCTCCAGGCATATGCAAGGCCCAGAACCAATATAATAAGGAAAAATAAAATACTGAAAAGTCCGGCAGCTCCCAGCTCGCGTGCTATGACTGCCCACGGAAACAGGAACACCGTCTCCACTTCAAACATCAGAAACAGGATGGCAAACAAGTAGTAACCTACCCGAAACTGCATCCATGATTTACCGCGGGTGGGAATACCACATTCGTACGGCTCCATTTTCTGCACATTGTACGAACGGGGGGCTATCGCATTGGACAATGCGATGACGATACCCACGAAAGCAATTGCCGTCAGCAAGACGGCTACCAACAAAGTAAAGTTCATAAATCCGATAAGATTTTAGATATATAAAATATAGATATACTGCACTAAAACAAGGATAAAGCGATAAGGCGACAAGGTGATAATGCTTTACCTTTTTTTCAAATGATAATCTTCCTTAACCCGATTATGTAATAATACGGACCGGGCACGGTAAGACAGTGTACATTCGGCATACGGTCATAGCTTTGCGCACGCAGCAGTTGCTGCATACGGATAATGTCAGTGCGCAACAGGGAGCTTTTGTTGTTTGGAACCTGCTGGCTTTCCACATGTTCCAGGCAAGAAGCGGCGGATGATGTATGTCTGTAATAATTATGAATGACCTGTTGGGCGGTAGGCGCCTGCGTCAAAATGCAACTCTCTGCTTTGCAACCGGCCGGAGCGCACAAAAAATCCGCAGCCTCTATTGCACCGTTGTGTAATAAAACCGCGAGTATGGCTATCATACAATATTTTATGCACTGTTTCATACCTCCCTATCTGTTTCAGGGCGCAAAGATATAACAAGTATCTCTCATTTTGCTATCTCTGCATAACAAAATAAGACTATTTTTACACTTTTTATCCTAAATCAATTCCGTTTCCAGAATTCCGGGGTGAACAAAAGTAAGACGGTGAACAATTCCAGACGTCCCAATAACATGAGGAATGACAGTAACCATTTGGCCGCATCGGGCAGGGCATTCCATGAATATGCCGGACCGGTGTCACCCAATCCGGGGCCCATATTGCCAATGCTGGATACAACGCAGCCGATGGACTCTTCGGCACCTATCCCCATCCCCATCATTATCAGTATGCTGATGATGATAATGATAAAATATAGAAAGAAAAATGCCAACACGGTGGATACGATGGAAGGGGGGATTACTTGTTTGTTTATACGCACCGGCAACACTGCGTTGGGATGGAGGAGGTGCTTGCACTCATTGCGGGATACTTTGGCCAGAATGACCATACGGATACATTTCAGACCGCCGGAAGTGCTGCCGGCACAAGCTCCCATCACCATGACAATGGTAAGAAGCCCCCAAAGCACAGGTGTCCATAACATATAGTCGTCTGTGGCAAAGCCGGTGGAGGTGTGCAGCGATATGACCTGGAACAATGATTTGCGGAAAGCCTCTTCCGCATCCATTGAACCTGTATAATAGAGCACTGCGGCTATCACACCGGTAAAGCCTGCTACCGACCAGAAATACCATTTCAGCTCGGCATTGTCAATTACCTTTTTGAATTTCCGGTTGACAAAGAACAGCAATAGCGTAAAGTTGATGCCGGAAATAAACATGAAAATGGAGATTACATATTCTATATAAGGAGAATTGTAATAGGCCACACTTGCCTGCTTGGTGGAGAAACCACCCGTGCCCGTAGTAGCAAAGGCATGGCATACGCTGTCGAACCAGTTCATGCCGCCCAGCATTAACAAGACTACAAGTATGAGAGTGAGTCCGGCATAGATGCTCCATATCCATTTGGCTGTGATGCCGATGCGCGGATGCACCTTGTCGTGCGTGGGGCCGCTGGCTTCGGCGGCAAACACCTGCAGGCCGCTGACCCCGAAGATGGGTAATACGGCAATCGTAAACATGATAATTCCCAAACCGCCTATCCATTGTGTCATACCGCGCCAGAACAGCAATCCGTGAGGAAGCGATTCTATATTATCCAGCACGGTGGCTCCCGTACTTGTAAAACCGGACATGGTTTCAAAGAAAGCATTCGTGATGTCAGGGACATATCCGCTGATGTAGAAAGGCAACATACCGAAAAGAGAAAAAGCCACCCAGGCAAAGCTGACCAGGACGTAACCGTCGCGGCGGGTAAGTTGTTTCTCACCACCTTTTCCGGCGATAGCCATGAGCAGGCCCACTCCTGCTGTGATACCTGCCGATTTCCAGAAATCGAGGAGGGCTTCGTCATTATAGTAGTACGATATTGCCGAACATGCCAGCAACATGACTGTCTCCAGCAGTAGCAGAATACCGATAATCCGTATAATTGTCTTAAAGTTAATCACGCTTGTTTGGATTTTAAGTCGTTAATTTTGAATTATGGGACGGGGCGCAGGTGCAGCCAATTCATAATTCAGAATTTATAACTCCCGATTAATTAAAGTATTTTTCGATTTTCTTAATCATCATGTTCAGGCAGAATACCACCACGTGATCGCCGGGCTGTATTTGCGTGTTACCCATAACTACCACACCCTCGCCGTTGCGTATCAGTCCGCCGATGGTTGTCCCTTTGGGCAGGCCGAGGTCTTTCACCGGATGTTTGGTTATCTTTGAACCTGCCTTGACGGTAAATTCCGCTACATCGGCATTGGCAAAGGTGAGGCATTTTACGTTGCTCACATCGGCATCCAGCATCATCTGGTAGATATGGCTGGCGGCAATCATCTTCTTGTTGATAACCGTGCCGATGTCGAGGCTTTCAGCCATGCCTATATAGTCGATATTTTCTACTTCGGCTACGGTTTTTCTTACGCCCATGCGTTTTGCCGCCAGACAGGCAAGAATGTTTGTTTCCGAGTTTCCGGTCAGTGCCACAAAGGCTTCGGTATTCTTCAATCCTTCTTCTATGAGCAGGTCCATATCCCGTCCGTCGCCGTTGATAATCATTGTCTTGTCATCCAGCAGTTCGGTCAGACGGTTACAGCGGTTCAGGTCGTTGTCCACGATTTTCACCTGCATATAGTCGGGGACATATTGTGCGGTACGCACGGCAATGCGGCTTCCACCCATAATCATGACATTGCGTACATCGGCATAATCTTCTTTGCCTGCTATCTTGCGGATATATGGTACGAATTTGCGGGTGGTCGTGAAATAAACAATATCATGCAGTTTCACAACATCATCGCCGCGGGGAATCAGTGTTTCGTTACCGCGCTTGATGGCCACCACATGATAAGGCAATTCCGGTCCGCCCAACTGATGCAGGGGGATGTTCAGGATTTCTGCTTTTTCGCGCATCTTGGCGCCTATCAGAATCAATGCGCCCCCGCAAAATTCCCACCATTGGCGTACCCAGCTCATACGGATGGAAGATACAATCTCTTTTGCCGCAAGCATTTCCGGGTATATAAGCGAATCTACTCCTAACTTCTGGAAAAATTCCTTGTTTTTGGGTAGCAGATATTCGTAATTGTCAATGCGCCCTACGGTTTTTACCGCACCCAGGTTGGTTGCAAGCATACAGGCGGTAATGTTACGGCTTTCGTCGGGAGTAACGGCAATGAACAGGTCGGCCTCTCCCGCTCCCACCTCTTTCAATCCTTTTATGGAAGTGGGGGAGGCGTTAACGGTCATCAGGTCGAAGTTGGAACTGAGCGTGCTCATCCTTTCTTCGTTGTCGTCTATTAATATGATGTCTTGCTTCTCGCGCGACAATAGTTTGGCCAAATGTGTGCCTACTGCACCGGCACCTGCAATGATTATTTTCACAATGCTTTAAGAAATGAAGAATAAAGAATCAGGAATGAAGTACGGAGGCTTGCATAATGCAGCCCGATTCTTCATTCATCATTCCTCATTCTTAATTAATATATTATAGATTCCTTCTTCGTCCATTCCGCACAGCCGGTGCAGCTCCTGTACCGTACCATGTTCTATGAATGCGTCGGGTACACCGATGCGCTCGACGTGCGGGGTATAGTCGTTGTCTGCCATGAATTCCAGCACGGCGCTTCCCATACCTCCTTTCCGTGTGCCGTCCTCTATGGTGACGATGCGTTTGAAGTTACGTCCTGCTTCATGCAGCAATGCCTCGTCCAGCGGTTTGAGGAAGCGCAGGTCGTAATGGGCTATGGAGAGCCCTTTTTCCGCTTCTGCCCGTTCGATGGCGTGTGCGGCAGTATTTCCTATCGGTCCGATGGTGATGACGGCAATATCCTTTCCGTCCTTCAGTTTGCGTCCTTTGCCCACGGGGACTTCTTCGAGCGGACACTTCCAGTCCACCAGTACGCCTCGTCCGCGGGGATAACGGATAACGAACGGACCTTTGTCCGGCAGTTGTGCCGTGTACATGAGGCGGCGTAATTCATGTTCGTCCATGGGCGAGGATATGGTCAGGTTCGGGATAGGGCGGAAGTAGGCAAGGTCGTATACGCCATGATGCGTCGGGCCATCCTCTCCTACCAGTCCGGCACGGTCCAGACAAAGGACAACAGGCAGCCTCAGGAGGGCAATGTCGTGTATCACATTGTCGTATGCCCGTTGCATGAAAGACGAGTAGATGTTGCAGAAGGGTTGCATGCCTTCCTTTGCCATGCCGCCGGAGAATGTGGCTGCATGCCCTTCGGCAATGCCTACATCGAATGCACGGTCGGGCATGGACTTCATCAATAGGTTCATGGAGCATCCTGTGGGCATGGCAGGAGTAACTCCCACTATCTTCGGATTTTTCTCTGCCAGTTCTACCAGCGTCTCTCCGAACACGGTTTGGTACAGAGGGGGCAGGTTGCTGGTGTCGGTGGTGATGCGCTCTCCGGTTTCGGGGTCGAATCTGCCCGGTGCATGCCAGATGCCCGGGTCTTTTTCGGCAGGTTCGAAGCCTTTGCCTTTTACGGTGTGCAGATGGAGTATTTTAGGGCCTTTCAAGTCCTTGATGTCCCGTAGGATGCGGGCAAGATTCTTCACATCGTGTCCGTTTATGGGACCGAAATAACGGATGTTCATCCCCTCGAAGATGTTCTGTTGTTGGGCTGCCATTGATTTCAGGCTGTTGGAGAAGCGGATGAGCGCTTTGCGCCGGTCCTCGTTCAGCACACCCATTTTGAACAGCATTTTGGATGCTTTGAAGCGTAGCTGGTTGTAGCGGTTCGATGTAGTCAGGTTGAAGAGATATTGTTTCATGCCACCCACACTGCGGTCTATCGCCATGTCGTTATCGTTGAGGATAATCAGCAGGTTGTTGGCCGTGGACGAAGCATTGTTCAAGCCTTCGAAAGCCAGTCCTCCGCTCATGCTGCCGTCGCCGATAACGGCTACCACATGGCGGTCTTTCTCGCCTTTTCTGGCTGCTGCGACAGCCATACCCAAAGCCGCCGAAATAGAATTGGAGGCATGTCCGCAGGCAAAGGTGTCATAATCGCTTTCTACGGGAGTGGGAAAAGGACGTATGCCTTTGAATTTGCGGTTGGTGCAGAAAGCCTCGCGACGTCCGGTGAGCATCTTGTGCCCGTAAGCCTGATGCCCCACATCCCATACAATGCGGTCGTATGGAGTGTTGTAGACGTAATGCAGCGCAACGGTCAGTTCAACAGTGCCCAGGCTTGCGGCAAAGTGTCCCGGATTGCAAGAAAGTTCTTGAATGATGTCTTGTCTTAATTCCTTACATATCTCCGGAAGTTGTTCCACGCTCAATTTGCGCAAATCCTCCGGATAAGAAATGGAATTTAGCAAGTTATATGTTGTTGACTCTGTTTTCATCACTGTACTGAAGATTACAAAATGCAAAAATAGCAAAAGAAAACGGATGGCTGTATCATTTTGTCTGTTTTTTGTTTTGCCACTTGTCTTTTGCGGGAATTTGTCCGGACGTTTTCGCCTCTTTTAACAGAAATGCTTTCCCTTTGCGAAGCGAGTCTTCTGGATTGGCGTACGGGATATGTCCGACACCCGGGTCTTGGTATATCCGACACCCGGGTCTTGGTATGTCTGACACCCGGGTCTTGGTATGTCTGACATCCGGGTCTTGGTATGTCTGACACCCGGGTGTCAGACACGGTGTTCTTGCATACGCGGATATGTATAGTTGCCTGAAGAAGCAACGGAGCATGTCCTTTGCGGTTTTTAGAAGGTGCTTTTCCGGTTTTTGCAGTATTTCTTTGTATCTTTGCAGCTCCATTGAATTAAGTTACGTATGAACTTCATTACTCCTGTCGAACTTCCCGCCCATCTGCCTTGCTTGCGGCATACGGACCACTTGCTGCTGCTGGGCTCCTGCTTTGCAGCCAATATGGGCGCAAGGTTTACCGAAGCGAAATTTTCCTGCGATGTCAATCCTTACGGCGTACTTTATAACCCTCTGTCCATATCCGCCGCTTTGCGTGAAATCGTATTTGGGAAAGTGTATGGTAAGGAAGATCTGTTTTTCTTTCGCGATTGCTGGCATAGTCCCATGCATCACGGAGATTTCTCGTCACCGTTGGCAGACGAAACGTTGAAGAGAATCAACGGACGGATTGCCGGTGCGCACGAACAGATTTTCCGTTCGGCGTGTTTGCTGCTGACTTTCGGCACATCCTGGGTGTACGAACAAAAAAATACGGGGCGTATCGTGGGCAACTGCCATAAGCTGCCCGAGAAGGAGTTTACCCGCAGGCGGCTGACAGTAGATGAAATTGTGTCGGACTATGTTTCGCTGCTATCGGGGCTGTTGGCGCGCAACTCCGGATTGAAGGTGATATTTACCGTCAGCCCTATCCGCCATGTACGCGAAGGCATGCATGCCAATCAGCTCAGTAAGTCCGTCTTGCTGCTGGCTGTAGACAGGCTGCAAGCTGCTTTTCCGGAGAATGTATTCTATTTTCCCGCCTATGAACTGGTTTTGGATGAATTGCGGGATTACCGCTTCTACGCTGAAGATATGGTGCATCCCTCCGAAGTGGCTGTGCAGTATGTGTGGGAACGCTTCTCGTCCGCCTGTTTTTCGCCGGAGACGTTACAGATCATAGAAGAAAGTGAAAATATACGTAGGGCATTGGCACACAAGCCCTTTCATCCCGGCTCTGAGGAGTATAAGCGTTTTTTAGGACAAATTGTGTTAAAAATAGACCGACTTAACGGAAAATACCCGTACTTAGACTTCCAAAAGGAAAGAGAATTATGTCATACACGATTGAAGATATAGCTCGCATCATCGGCGCGCGGCGGATAGGGGATAGGCCTGCCGCTATCGACTGGTTGCTTACAGACAGCCGTTCCCTGAGTTTTCCCGAAGAAACACTGTTTTTTGCCTTGCCTACAAAGCGGAATGACGGTACCCGTTATATCCGTGATTTGTATGCGCGCGGCGTGCGTAATTTTGTGGTCAGCGAAGAGAGGCTGAATGAGGTTGGAATCGGAGAGCCGAAAGTTGAAGACGCCGCACGGCAGGAAACTGTGGATACTGCTGCGATGCAGCCGGCTTTCAACTTACTGGTCGTTCCCAACCCGTTGAAAGCCTTGCAGAAATTGGCAGAGCAACATCGGGACCGGTTTCAGATTCCTGTTATCGGCATTACAGGCAGCAACGGAAAAACCATTGTGAAAGAGTGGCTGCATCAGTTGCTGAGTCCCGAACGGATGATAACACGCTCTCCCCGCAGCTACAATTCCCAGATAGGCGTACCTTTGTCCGTGTGGCAGATGAGTGAACAAACGGAGCTTGCCATATTGGAGGCCGGTATCTCGGAACCGGGAGAAATGCGTGCCTTACAGAATATTATCAAACCTACAATCGGTATCCTGACAAATATAGGAGGCGCACATCAGGAGAATTTCTTTTCTTTGCAGGAGAAATGTATGGAGAAGCTGGCTCTCTTTAAGAACTGCGATGTGGTGATTTATAATGGTGACGACGAGTTTATCAACAATTGTGTGGGTAAATCCATGCTTGCCGCCCGTGAAATAGCATGGAGCAGGAAAGATATGGAGCGTCCGTTATATATAAGTAAAGTGGAGAAACAGGAAGATTCCACTGTTATTTCCTATCGTTATTTGGATATGGATAATACGTTTACATTGCCTTTTATAGATGATGCTTCTATTGAAAATTCGCTGAACTGCCTGGCGGCTTGCCTGTATCTGATGCTTCCTGCCGAACAGATAACGGAACGCATGGCAAAGCTGGAACCGGTAGCAATGCGTTTGGAAGTAAAGGAAGGCAAAAACGGATGCCTGCTGATAAATGACAGTTATAACTCTGATCTCGGTTCGTTGGATATAGCGCTTGATTTTCTGTACCGTCGCTCGCAGAGTAAGGGTCTGAAGCGGACGCTTATCCTTTCGGATATATTGGAGACGGGACAGAATACGCCGACTCTCTACCGTCAGGTGGCACAGTTGGTAAACAGCCGGGGAATAGAGCGCATAATCGGTGTGGGAAATGAAATATCTTCATGTGCCGCACGGTTTAGCATCGAGAAGGCTTTTTATCCGGATACGGCTACGCTGATTGAAGCCATTGGCCGGGGAGAACTCCGGCTGGAGAATGAAATAATTCTGATTAAAGGGGCGCGTAAGTTCGGTTTCGATGCGTTGACGGAAGCCTTGGAGAAGAAAGTGCACGAAACGATATTGGAGGTAAATCTCGGTGCAATGATCGCTAATCTGAATCATTATCGCGGCAAGCTAAAACCTGAAACCAAAATGGTGTGTATGGTGAAGGCTTCCGCCTATGGCGCAGGTTCGTATGAAATAGCCAGAACTTTGCAGGAACATCATGTGGATTATCTGGCTGTTGCTGTTGCCGATGAAGGGTCGGATTTACGTAAAGCGGGCATTACGGCAAGCATTATCATTATGAATCCGGAGATGACGGCATTCAAGACGATGTTCGACTATAAACTGGAACCGGAAGTTTACAGTTTCCATTTGTTGGATGCGCTGATTAAAGAAGCTGAGAAAGAAGGTATCACCAATTTCCCCATTCATGTGAAACTGGATACCGGCATGCACCGGTTGGGATTTGCTCCGGAAGATATGCCCCGGCTCATAGAACGTCTGAAAGGACAGAATGCGGTTATTCCCCGTTCGGTATTCTCTCATTTTGTAGGAAGCGACGCTCAGCAGTTCGATGCTTTTACGCGTAAACAGATAGAAACTTTTGAAAAGGCTTCCATGCAGTTGCAGGAGGCGTTTCCGTATAAAATACTTCGTCATATCTGTAATTCGGCCGGTATAGAGCGTTTTCCGGGAGCACAGTTTGATATGGTGCGGTTGGGAATCGGATTGTATGGCATCAGTCCGATAGATAATTCTATAATGCATAACGTCAGTACGTTAAAGACTACCATCCTGCAGATTCGTGATGTGCCCGAAGAAGATACGGTGGGATATAGCCGCAAGGGACATTTGACGCGCCCTTCACGTATTGCTGCCATTCCTATCGGCTATGCCGACGGGTTGAACCGTCACTTGGGCAATGGACACGCCTATTGCCTGGTGAACGGACAGCGTGCTCCTTATGTGGGCAATATCTGTATGGATGTTTGTATGATTGATGTTACTGACATTGATTGCAAAGAAGGCGACAGCGTTGAGATTTTCGGAGATCATCTTCCTATAACCGTCCTTTCCGATGTGCTCGGGACAATTCCCTACGAAGTGCTTACAAGTGTTTCGACACGTGTGAAGAGGGTGTATTATCAGGATTGAGAAGATGACAAGGCGTAAAGTATGGATTATACTTCATATTTTATACTTTATACTTTGTATTTCGTGCTTCGTACTTCATAAATCTTCTTATCTTTGCAATCAAATTTAATCCGATATGATTATGACAAACTTACTTTTATTAGGTTTCTTGCCCAGCGGTTCCGAATGGATTATCATCGCATTGGTTATCTTGCTGCTGTTTGGCGGTAAGAAAATTCCTGAACTGATGCGCGGTTTGGGAAAAGGCGTAAAGAGTTTCAAAGAAGGGGTAAACGAGGCTAAAGACGAAATCAATAAAGCAAAGGAAGAGGTGGACAAACCTGTAGATAATAAGTAATAAGGTGATGAAGCGGTTGTTGTCGTCCCGTTACCTTATTGTTTTACCGCTTTGTCACTCTATCGCTGTTTATGTTTATGGCAGATAAAGAGTTAACCTTCTGGGATCATTTGGACGAACTGCGCCGGGTGCTGTTCCGCATTTTTGGTGTATGGTTTGTGTTGGCTGTGGGTTATTTCATTGCGATGCCTTATCTGTTTGATAATGTAGTGCTGGCTCCTTGCCATAATGATTTCATCTTTTATGATTTGCTGCGTTATATCGGTGAAGTATTTGACTTGCATGACGAATTCTTTACGCAGGAGTTCCAGATAAAATTGATAAATATTAATCTGGCCGCACCGTTTTTCATCCATATATCTACAGCATTTTGGATGTCGGTGGTGACGGCTGCGCCATATGTATTCTTCGAGATATGGCGGTTTGTCAGTCCCGCACTCTATCCCAACGAGCGCAAAGGGGTACGGAAAGCACTCGGTCTGGGTACGGTGATGTTTTTTGTAGGAGTGTTGCTGGGTTACTTTATGGTATATCCGCTGACCTTACGTTTTCTATCCACTTACCAGCTTAGCGCAACGATAGAGAACCAGATTTCTCTCAATTCATACATCGACAATTTTATGATGCTGGTACTCTGCATGGGACTTGCTTTTGAACTTCCGTTGGTAACGTGGTTGCTTTCGTTGCTGGGGTTGGTGCATAAGACATTCCTGCGGAAGTATCGTCGCCATGCAGTGGTTATCATTGTTATTGTTGCCGCTGTCATAACTCCTACTGGCGACCCGTTTACACTGACCGTCGTTGCCGTTCCGCTCTATCTTCTTTATGAAATGAGTATCCTGATGATTAAGGACAAGAAAGCGGATGAAACCGAGGAGATTATAGAGACCGGAGAGAGATGAATGCTGAAATAGAGGAATATTTTTATTTACTGCGGGAAGTCTGTCGTGCAGATGACTCTTCTTTGGGAACCGCTTACCGTCAATTGCGGGAACTGCTTGAGCATTTATGCCGTACGCAAATGACGGATAGCACTCTGCAAATGACCGACCTTGCCGCCCGTATCAATTTTGTATCTTCCAAGCTGGGACTGACCGTTGCAGAGCAAAATCGCCTGCATACTTTCCGGCTTGCCTCTAATGCCGTCCTTAATCGCCAGGCAGAGCCTTCACGCGAAAAACTGCTGCGTGATGCCAAGACGGTATCTTTCTTTGTGAAACGCATAACCGGTGAAGATATTCCGGCAGACCTGTATCGTTTCTTTCCGCAGGCTGATGCCACGTACATTGCAGCTCCCCCGGCAAAGGAGCGTGTACGGCGTATGCGCGTCAATTTTCAGTATGCCGATACGGATTATCTGTATGTACTGCCTGTGGATAGCGTGGCGGACGAACCGTTGCGGGTACGTTATAATGTGTCTCAAATCAATGATGAATTTGCTGAGACTTGTGGTTTATTGTGGCGGCATGCCCAGATTAATCTGCTGGATGTGACAGTAGATGGGGCAGGTGTGCTTACACCCTCTTTCATTATTTTAGAACCGGATTATCTGCTTGATATCAGCTCATTGGCAGAATGTTTCAGGGAATATGGCCATCATCCGGCAAACTATATGCTGGCAAGGTTGCAGATGCCCGACAATACCCGCCCTCTTTTGTTGGGTAATATAGCCAACCTTTTTTTGGACGAATGGATTCATGCGGAAAGTGAACCTGACTATCTGGAATGTATGAAGAAAGCGTTCCGCTCATATCCCATTGAACTGGCTGCCTGCGCAGATTTGCGCGACCGGGAGAAAGAACGTGAATTCTTTGCCGACTGTAAACGGCATTTTGATAATATCCGGCAAACTGTTACAGATACTTTCCGGGCTTCGGGGTATGAACTGGACAAAACGGATGCCGTGCTGGAACCGTCTTATATATGTGAGGCGTTAGGTTTGCAGGGACGTTTGGATTATATGCAGCGTGACATGTCGTCTTTCATCGAAATGAAATCGGGTAAGGCGGATGAATATGCTATCCGGGGTAAGGTAGAACCTAAAGAGAACAATAGGGTACAGATGCTGCTGTATCAGGCGGTATTGGAGTATGCCATGGGGAAAGAACATCATCGGGTGAAGCCGTATTTGCTCTATACACGCTATCCGTTGCTCTATCCGGCACGTCCTTCGTGGGCAATGCTGCGCCGGGTAATGGATGTCCGGAACCGTATTGTAGCGAATGAATACGGCATCCAGTTGCGCAATAGTCTGCAATATACGGCAGAGCGTTTGCGCGATATTGCTCCGGGAACTCTGAATGAGCGGCAATTGGATAATACATTGTGGAAACGTTATCTGTATCCTTCCATCGATGCGGTGACACAGAAGATTCATGCGTTGTCTCCATTGGAACAGTCGTATTTCTATGCGTTGTACAATTTTATAACAAAAGAACTCTATACTTCAAAATCCGGTGATGTGGAGTATGAAGGACGCACCGGCGCATCTGCTTTATGGCTTGCTACTTTAGAGGAGAAAAGCGAGAACGGAGAGATTTTATATGATTTGGCGATACGGCAAAATTGTGCGGCGGATATTCATAAACCTTATTTATTGCTGGAGCGTACACATACGGATATTGATACTTTGCCCAATTTCCGGCAAGGAGATGCCATTGTTCTGTATGAGCGGAATGTCAGTGAAGATAACGTTACCAATAAAATGGTGTTTAAGGGGAATATCGAGGAAATTTCCGATTGCAATATCCGTATCAGACTTCGTGCGGCACAACAGAACGTCAGGGTCTTGCCAATGGAAAGCCGCTATGCAATAGAACATGATTATATGGATACCTCTTTTCGCTGCATGTACTGGGGATTGTCGGCCTTTTTGTCTGCAACGAAAGACCGTCGGGATTTGTTGCTGAATCAACGTAAACCGGAATTTGATACTGCCCTTAACGGAGCTATATCGGCTGCTGCCGATGATTTTGTACGCATTACTTTGAAGGCGCAAGCTGCTAAAGACTATTTCTTGCTGGTAGGTCCGCCGGGAACCGGTAAGACCTCTCGCGCTCTGCGCAGCATGGTAGAGGCTTTTTATAGGGAAGGGAAAGAAATACTTTTGCTTTCATATACTAACCGGGCAGTGGACGAGATATGTAAGATGTTGACAGCCATTACACCGGAGGTCGACTTCATACGTATCGGCAGTGAACTTTCCTGTGACGGCGTGTATCGTCCGCATTTGATAGAAAACGTGTTGGAGTCTTGCTCCACACGCCGGGAGGTGCAGGAGCGTATGGCGCGTTGCCGAATTTTTGTGGGAACGGTTGCTACACTGTCTGCCAAGACCGAATTGTTCCGTTTGAAGACTTTTGATGTGGCCTTGATAGATGAGGCTACCCAGATATTGGAGCCGCAATTGTTGGGATTGCTTTGCATGCGCGGCGTTACCGGCGGGAATGCTATAGGGAAATTTGTCCTGATAGGTGACCATAAACAATTGCCGGCTGTTGTACTCCAGTCATCGGAGCAATCAGAAATTCAGGATGAAGGTTTGCGGGGCATCGGTTTGCATAACTTGAAAGATTCTCTTTTTGAACGTCTTTATCGGAATGCCATTGGGCAACAGGCGGTTGACGGTCGGCAAATCTCTGCTTTCAACTCCCGGTTTTCAGCTTTCAATTCTCTTGATATGCTTTGTCGTCAGGGACGTATGAATGTAGAAGTTGCAGCTTTTCCGAACCGTGCTTTCTATGGCGGGTTGTTACAGCCGGTAGGATTGGAACATCAGACAGGGGTTCTTAAACTGTCTCCTCAGCTTTCTGCTGATGAATTTGCCGCTTTGCTGACCCGGCGGGTAGCTTTTCTTCCGTCCGTTCCCGAACCGCCTATGCAGTCGGCAAAGATGAACCGTTCGGAAGCAAAAATCGTAGCCGGACTGGCTGCTGCTGTCTATCGGCAGTATACATTTGCCGAGGGATGCTTCAGCGCAGCTTCTACTTTGGGAGTAATAACCCCTTATCGTAGTCAGATAGCTTTGATAAAGAAAGAAATAGAAGCTTTGGGAATTCCAGCCTTGAATGAAATCCTGGTAGATACGGTGGAGCGTTTTCAGGGAAGCGAACGCGATGTCATCATTTACTCTTTCTGTGTGAACAGGTTGTCTCAGCTGAGATTTCTTGCCAATCTGACAGAGGAGAACGGAATACGGATAGACCGTAAACTGAATGTGGCTTTGACCAGAGCACGCAAGCAGATGTTTATAATCGGAGTCCGCCAATTGTTGGAGCAGAATCCAATCTATGCGCAACTGTTGAAAAGTTGTGATTCATAAGGTACGAAACGTTTCCTATTGCCGTAGATTGCAGCTATTTCTTCATTTAATAAATCTTAAATATTTTCTTTCTCTTTATATGCTTTATTAATAACATCGTGTGTTATAAAGCCTTATCTTTGCAGCACGTTTTTTTCATAGAGATTTAGATTTAAGGTTAGAAGAATTGTGGAAGTCGTGAGACTTCCCTTTTTTTTATCCCTTAATTCTTGTTCTCTCAGAATTTACCGACAAATCTTATATTGCCAAGAGGATATAAAAAAAGCTCTTTCATGCGAAAGAGCTTTTTTTATATCTATATATTCTGTCTGTATCAGTTCAGTACGATAGGTTTGTATTTCGGTACCAGAAGCTTCATGATGCACCAGCCGATAAGGTAAGCAACGGCACAGATGCAGAATATGATGAAGTATCCGGCTGCCTTGCCTTCGAATCCCATGAACATCATCTGGGTTTCATCAGCGTAAGTAAACAGTGTGCCCGAGCCTTTGTTGATGAGGAACGAGCCGATACCGCCCGCCATACCTCCCAATCCGGTAATGGTAGCTACCGCACTTTTGGGGAACATATCGCCCACTACGGAGTAGATGTTGGCAGACCAGGATTGGTGAGCTGCTCCGGCAATACCTATAATGATAATCGGATACCAATAGGAGTATTCTCCTAACGGTTGTGCAAATAGTGCGAGTAACGGGAACAAAGCAAAGATGAACATGGCTCGCATGCGGGCTGCATACGGATTCATACCGGTTTTGTTTATGATGATGGTAGGCAGTTTTCCACCATAGATAGACAGCATGGTAATGGCATAAAGCACGAATATTAGCAACTGTGCCGTTCCGCTGTCCGAAGAGAATCCGTAGACATCGGAGATGTAGGCCGGAGTCCAAAACAGGAAGAACCACCATACACCGTCGGTCATGAATTTACCGATGGCAAAAGCCCATGCCTGAGGGTATTGGAGACATTCCATAAACGACATCTTTCTTTCAGGCTTTTCAGAGACAGCCTTGTCTTCTTCTCTGAGTTTATCTTGTTCGATATAAGCAATTTCTGCTGCATTAACGCGCGGGTTTTCATGAGGTTTCTTATACATGAACATCCACATGCCCATCCAGATGAAGCCTAATCCACCGATGACGATGAACGCCATTTCCCAACCGTTGCCTACACCGATGCTTTGGAAGTACCGTGCTAAAGAGGGGATGGTGACAGGAGCTATTAAAGCACCTACTGTGGCGCCGGCATTGAAAATGGAAGTCGAGAATGCACGGTCTTTTTTCGGGAAATACTCGGCGGTGACTTTAATTGCTGCGGGGAAGTTTCCGGCTTCACCGACACTCAATATCACACGGGCAGCGATGAAAAAGTAAACACTGGTAATGGCAATAGTCGATGCTACGGCGCCTGTTGCGGAAATCATGGCAGCGGCATCATGAATGCCCACTACATGTTCGGTTGCCCATCCGCAAACAGCATGCAGGCAAGCTCCTAATGACCATACGAAGATAGCCCAGAGATAACCTTTTTTGGTTCCTAACCAATCGATGAAGCGTCCGGCAAATAAGTTTGCAATGGCATATACTATGGAAAATACGGCTGTGATATCTCCATAATCGGCATCTGTCCAATGGAATTCCGGGGCGATAAAATCTTTCCAGGTAAGTGATAATACTTGTCGGTCGAGATAATTAACTGTTGTCGCGAAGAATAACATGGCGCAAATTGTCCAGCGATAGTTAGACATTTTGCCCAATGTGTTCTGATTTGTACTCATGATAATAGATTTAATTTATAATGTCGCAAAAATACGCGTTCTTGTGTTATGTGTATGTGTAATATTTGGTAGAAATCATGGAGAAAATGACAAAAATAGGCATAGTTGAGAACAACCATGCCTATTTTCTTATCTACGGATATTATTTCATATCTGTGTATTTGATTTCATCTTTGTCGCTGTACTTCAGGTTCTCACCTCCCATACCCCAGATGAAAGTATAGTTGCTGGTGCCTGCAGCTGCGTGGATGCTCCATTCGGGAGAAGTGATGGCCTGCTCGTTGTGTAACCAAATCAGGCGTTCTTCTTGAGGCTCACCCATTAAGTGGCAAATTGCATTTCCCGGAGCCAGGTTGAAGTAGTAATAGGCTTCCATACGGCGTGTGTGAGTATGGGCAGGCATGGTATTCCATACAGAACCCGGAGCAAGCTCGGTAAGTCCCATCTGCAATTGGTTTGTACCGCCGTCTTTCACTCTTTCCAAAACATCTTTTACAATCAGCTGGTTTACGATACGGTCGTTGCTGTCTTCCATTTTTCCGTAATGGTCGGAAATGCCCAAAGCATATTTTTTAGGATTGGCCTTTTGAAGTTTGGCATCGGTTGTAATCAACTGAGTAACGTAAGGTTTGTAAGCCGGAGCCGAGTTGATATAGAATTTGGCAGGGTTGGCAGCATCGTTGCTCTTGAAAGTTACTTCTTTATTGCCACAACCTACATAAAGAGCTTCTTTATACTTCATGGGGTATTCTTTACCGTCTACGGTAACTACTCCATCGCCACCGGTGTTGATAACACCCAACTCGCGACGTTCGAGGAAGTAAGTGATTTCAGGACCCAGCTCACGGAAAGTCTCCAGTTTCAATACTTTGTTTACAGGCATTGCACCTCCGTAAATCAAACGGTCATAGAGGGTATAAGTAACATTGATTTCGTCCGGAGCCATTACTTTGCTCATCATAAAAGAGCTACGGAGACGTTGTGTGTCATAATGCTTTACATCCAATGGATGGCAGGCTGTCTGCACAGTGTAATTTACTTGGGCGGAAGCCGTAACTGCGGCTGCACCCAACATCAGGGCAATTGCTAATTTTTTCATGTCTGATATAAACTTTAAATATTAATATGCTTAATGATTGCTTTTTTATTTAGCACTCTCTTTAGCTTCTTTTTCACTGCGGACAATGATGCGACGGTTGATGAACATCATGGTTATCGCTACCAGTACCAGCAGTGCAGCACCTACATACGAGAGTTTTACACCTCTATATATAGTCCAGCCGAAGAAAGAAGCGGCAAAGTCGATGGAACCGCCATCAAATCCTTCAGGAATGTGTGCCGTAGGATCGTGTGTTTCGGCATATACCTGATTGGCTGCCAGCGTGAAGTCCGGTGCCATATCGGTTACGAAATACAAACCTAAGATCAGAGTGATAAGACCGATAATAAGTGTCTTCAATACATTTCCTTTAGTAAAGGGCAATATCATTGGAAACAGATAGAACATACCTGCAAGTGAGGCCAATGGCAGGAACTGATTACCCGGCAGGAATACGGCAAGTGCCAGGATAACGGGAATCAGGATAACCGATGCCACCAATGTAGCGGGGTGGCCGATAACCAATGCCGGGCTCATGCCGATATGTACTTTCTTACCGTTGAATTTAGCTTTTACCAATTCCGAAGTCTTTTCGGAGATAGGCTTCAATCCTTCGATAAACAGAGAAGTGATGCGGGGGATGAGTTCCATTACGGCTCCCATTGTGATACCCAGGAAGAGAACTTTCTTGATGTCGAGTTGGGCTGCCCAGCCTATCAGCATACCTACGATAACTCCCAATACCAGCGGTTCGCCTATTACACCGAACTTTTTCTTCATGCCTTCTGCATCGATTTCCAGCTTGGAGAAACCGGGAATTTTATCTAATGCCTTATTGATAAGTATGGCAAACGGTGTGAAACTCTGGCAGAAAGGCTGAGGAATGGAGATACCGTCCAAATCATAGAACTTTTGGAATTTTTCTGCGGTAAGGTCGGCGCAGACCAATGTAATAATGTAGCAGATGATAGCGGCGAAATAGCCCCATGCCAGATTCTGGCCGGTAACAAAATAAGCCACAGCACCGATGAAGGCGAAGTGCCAATAGTTCCACAAGTCTATGTTTACAGTACGTGTGGTCTTGGTGATAAGCATCAGGAAATTGACGCCTAAGCAGATAGGAATGATAAGCGCACCAACAGCGGTATTATAAGCTACGGCAGCAGCGGCGGGCCATCCCATATCGAATACGTTCAGTTGCAGGTGATACAAATCGGATATGGCTTTCAGAGGAGAATTAAAATTTGTTGTCAGCAGGGCGGTAACTACGCCTAAGCCCACAAAACCGACTCCGACAAAGAGACCTGATTTCAGAGCCTTGCCAAATTTCATACCGATGCACATGCCTATGATTGTAAAAATAATAGGCATCATTACAGACGCTCCCAAAGCGATGATGTAACCGAAAACTTGTTCCATTCTTTATGTGATTTAATTGATAAATGATTATGTTTTACAATAGTACGAATTGAAAATCGGGGTCAAAAATAAGACCTTTTCCTAATTAATCAAACTGTAAAGGCATAATAAATAGTAAATAAGGATGATTTTGGACAAATTTGTCGTTATCGTGCACAAATTTGTTCGTTTTCGTACACGAAAATCAAAAAATGCACCCTCTGCGCCAAAAAGTGCACAGGTGTTTGGAAAGAAACATCTACTTTTGTTTCGTGAAAAATTATAAGGTCTAATACCCAAAAAGAACAACTACATGAAAAAGAACTTTATTTGTAATTTTATTCTATCCGGTTTATTGTTGTTTTCTCCTTTAAGCATGTTTGCACAGCGTGTGGATTCAAACTTGCCGTGGTCGGTACGTATGGTGGAGTCCGAAATGATTCGTTGTCCGGAATCCTGGCAGTTGGACTTTCAGCCTAAATTGAAATGGGATTACTGTCACGGGCTGGAATTGCAATCCATGTTGGATGTGTATGACCGCTACGGTAATCGGAAAATCTATGATTATGCTTTGGCCTATGCCGATACAATGGTAAATGCAGATGGTACTATCAAAATGTACAAACGTGAGGAGTATAGCCTTGACCGTATAAACTCCGGTAAATTTATATTCCGCATCTATGAACAGACGAAAGATGAGAAATATAAGAAAGCGCTTGCATTGATGAGAAGTCAGCTCGATGAGCATCCCCGGAATGCCGACGGCGGCTTTTGGCATAAGAAAATTTATCCGAATCAGGTATGGCTGGATGGTATTTATATGGGAGCGCCTTTCTATGCGGAATATGCTTTCCGTAACAATCAGGTAGACGATTATGCGGATGTTATCAATCAATTCCTGATGGCGGCCCGTCATACTTACGACCCGAAAAATGATGTGTACCGTCATGCTTGTGACGTAAGCCGTAAAGAACGTTGGGCCGATCCTGTTACCGGACAATCAAAGCATAGCTGGGGACGCGCTATGGGCTGGTATGCCATGGCCTTTGTAGATGCTTTGGATTTCATTCCGAAACATGAAGCGGGCCGTGATTCCATGTTGGTTATCTTCAATAAAATAGCTTCTCAGATAAAGCGTTTGCAAGATTCCAAGACAGGTTTGTGGTATCAAGTGTTGGACAAGAGTGGAGCACCGGGTAATTATCTGGAGTCTTCCTGTTCTACTATGTTTGTATATTCTCTGTTCAAGGGTGTGCGTAAAGGGTACATTGACAAATCCTATCTGGAAGTAGCAGTTAAAGGATATAAGGGCATCCTTGACAACTTTATAGAAGTGGATAAAAACGGTGTGGTAAGCATCACAAAGGCTTGTGCCGTAGCAGGACTTGGCGGAAAGGTCTATCGTTCGGGAGATTATGATTATTATATCAATGAAACTATCCGCAACAATGACCCCAAAGCTGTAGGTCCGTTTATTCTTGCATCATTGGAGTGGGAACGTCTTCAGGACGTGAAAGTGATTGTTAACCGGAAATGATAGCGAAAGTAACTATGAAAGCACTGTGTAGTTTTATAATAGCCCTACTTTGCGGGGTCGGTTCGTTATCCGCGGCGCAGCAGTGGAAAGATACGATTGTTGTAGCCCGTGACGGCACGGGAGATTACCGTACGCTGACCGAAGCAATGGAGGGTATCCGCGCCTTTATGGATTATAAGGTGACGGTTTTGGTTAAAAAGGGTGTATATAAGGAAAAGGTTATTCTTCCTTCTTGGTTGGAAAACGTCGATTTCATCGGTGAAAATGTAGAAAATACGATTATCACCTACGATGATCATGCCAATATAAATAAGATGGGAACTTTCCGTACCTATACTTTGAAAGTGGAAGGAAGTTCCATCACTTTTAAGAACTTGACGATAGAGAATAATGCTGCACGGCTGGGGCAGGCAGTTGCGCTTCATACGGAAGGTGACCGCTTGGTCTTTATCAATTGTCGCTTTTTGGGCAATCAGGATACTATTTACACCGGTGCAAAAGGTACTCGTCTCTGCTTCCTGAATTGTTATATTGAAGGTACTACCGATTTTATATTCGGTCCTTCTACGGCATTGTTCCATAATTGCACGATTCATAGTAAAGCCAATTCGTACATCACGGCAGCTTCCACTCCGAAAGACATTGAAGTGGGATATGTTTTTAAGAACTGTAAGCTGACTGCTGCACCGGACGTTGATAAGGTTTATTTGGGGCGTCCGTGGCGTCCCTATGCAGCTACAGTGTTCATTAACTGCGAGATGGGTAAACATATCTGTCCGGCAGGATGGGATAATTGGCGTAATCCGGAGAATGAAAAAACAGCCCGTTATGCTGAATATGGTAATACGGGAGAGGGGGCTGAGACTGCTGTTAGAGTTAAGTGGGCAAAGTTATTGACGGAGAAGGAAGTTGCGAAGTACAACGAAGTAGATTATCTTTTTGCAATATGTACTACTTGGTATTTTAATAAATGACTGTTTTAATCAATGATAATACCCTCTATAGTGGCTAGGCCATGATAGAGGGTGTTTTATTTTATAATTTTAATTAGGTAAGTTATTGATAGTATTTTCTTCTATTAGAAAATCTAAAGTATTGTATTTTGGTTATCTTTTATTATGTCATGTATGGAATATTCTAAAGTGAAAGCAAATATTTTATTTTTTGTAGGATGTTTTTTGTACTGCATTCATCTTCAAGCTTACCCATGCTATTCATTGACAAAATATTCATCTAACAATGGGCTTTCCTCAATGACGATTGCAGATATATTGCAAGATCATAAAGGGCAATTATGGTTTGCTACATGGAATGGATTAAATAAATTTGATGGATATCGTTTTGTTTCATATAAAGTTAGTCCTGATGGTAAGAGTGGGCTATCAACTACTCGTCTTGTCTCTATTGCAGAGGATAAACTAGGGTATATTTGGATTTTGACTTACGATAATGTTGTTTGTCGTTTTAATCCAAAGACAGAAACCTTTGAACAGATTCTAGATGACAATTCTTCTCCTTATCAAATATTATCTGTACATGTTATGAAGAGTGGAGATGTGTGGCTGCTGGTAAAAGGGGATGGGGCTGTTCGTGTGAGAACAGATGTAAAAACAGGTAAAATGAATGTTCAATTATATGCGAAACGGAATCATGTATTGTCTTCTGAAAAAGTGACTTATCCATACGAAGATACAAATGGGAATTTATGGCTTTTGACAGATAATGGATTATTTTTGGAAGAAAAAGGTACAGGTGATATTTCTAATCTTTTTGCTAGTGATTCACAAGAAGGAACCTCTAAACAGGCTTTTTATACTTTATTAGAAACTGAGGCGGAAGTTCTGTTAGGCTCCGAGCAAGGGAGAATTTGGCGCTATTTAAAAAGGAATGGCCAAATGAAACTTCTACAAATTAATACAGATTCATCTGTAAAATGTATATTAGCGGTAGCTCAAAATATATGGGTTATAGGAACTGAACGCGATGGTTTTTTTATATATAATGGTGAAAATAATGGGATATTGCAACATTATTGTAAATCCAATTGCCCTGATCTCCCTTCTGATAATATAATAGGTGGATATGTAGATAAGAGAAATGGTATTTGGCTTTATACGGATGCATTAGGCACTTGTCGCTTTGATATGCAAACAGAAAAACTTACGTATTTTGCTATATACGATGAGAAAGGTGAAAAACTTACTTCTCAAAGTGATTTCAATGTTTATGAGGATATAAATGATTATTTATGGGTACACCCTTATGGTGGTGGTCTTTCATTTTATGATTATCAAACAAATCAGCTTATACCTTTTAGCTCTTCTAATGGAGATATCAAGTGGAAATCTTCTAATCGTTGTTATATATCTTATTCAGATCGTCAGGGTAATTTGTGGATGTGTACATCGTCTTGGGGGCTAGAGCGTTTTTCATTTTATAAGCCTCATTTTAATTTGTTTACCCCTATATCTAAAGACCTAGAATTACAAGAAAATGATATCAGAGCTATTGCAATAGATAGTAAAGGTCGATTATGGACTGGAAATAAAAATGAAGAGATATGTGTATATGATTCTTTATATCATTTGATTGGAAAACTGGATAACAATGGAAATCTTATAACTCGAACTTCAAGAAGTTGTCGATTAGGAAAGGCTTATTATATAATGGAAGATTCCAGTAAAAGAATTTGGATTGGGACTAAGGGGAAGGGCTTAATTTGCGCTACTCCTTTTGATGATGATAAGTTTGTATTGAAATATTTTAATTATGAAGCTCAAAATATATATAGTTTGAGTCATGATGATGTTTATAATATTTTTGAAGACAGTAAACATAGAATATGGATTGCTACATATGGAGGAGGTTTAAACTATATGGTTCCGAAGAAAAATGGAGAGTATCAATTCATTAACTATAGGAACAATATGAAGAATTATCCAATGAGAGATTGTTCTAGGATTCGTTCTATTTCGGAAGACGATATTGGCAATATTTGGGCGGGCACAACAGGGGGGATACTAACATTTAATACGAATTTTGTTTTACCGGAAAATATTATTTTTAAAAAATTCGCAAGTTCTATAGATAATACACTGTCATTGAAAAGTAATGATATTCATTATGTATACTTTACGACTACAGGTTTATATGCTGTTACTTATGGTGGTGGATTTAGTAAACTAGTTAAGGAAAAGGATGGGAGTATTGTTTTTAAAACTTATTCAATGGAAAATGGTATGCCGTCAGATATTGTCTTTTCTGCTATAGAAGATAATAGGCGTCATTTATGGCTTGTTACGGAGAATGGTTTAAGTAAATTTGACCCTTTTGCAGAAGTATTTGATAATTTATCCTTTGAAAATCCAGTTATCGGATGTGCAGTTTAATGAGGGAGTTGCTGTGAAAAATATTAATGGTGAAATTATTATTAATACAAATAAGGGATTATGCCATTTTTTTCCAGATTCTGTCTCAAAGAGTTTGTATATTCCTCGTATTGTTTTTTCCAATTTATCTATTGGTGGCGAATTTTTACGGCCGGGCGTAGAAGGTTCACCTTTAACAGCTGAGTTGGATGATATGCCGGAGTTAGTATTATCTCATCATGTTAATATATTTACAATTCAGTATGCGGCTTTGGATATGACAGGTAATGAGAATATTACTTATGCATATATGCTTGAAGGATTAGATAATACTTGGAAGTATGTAGGGGGACAACGTAGCGTAACTTATACTAATTTAAAAAAAGGGAAGTATAGACTGAAAATTAGGTCTACAAATGCAGATGGTGTATGGGTCGAGAACACACGTATTTTGCCGATTACTATATTACCATCTTTTTGGGAGACAGGATGGGCTTATTTTTTGTATATTTTGAGCTTATGTTTTTTTATAGCTGTTTTTACCTATATTTTCTTTGTAATTTATCGTTTGCGTAATAAAGTTTCTATGGAACAACAAATTGCTGACATAAAGTTACGCTTTTTTACAAATATATCTCACGAATTACGTACACCTTTAACTTTGATTATTGGTCCAATAGAGAAAATTTTACAAAAACAGCTTTCACAAGAAATACAAGATGATTTGATGCTGGTAAAGGAGAATACTAATCGTATGTTACGGCTTGTAAATCAACTTTTGGATTTCCGGAAAGTACAGAATCAGAAAATGAAATTGAAAGTTAGTGAAGTTGATTTATCTGTATTTATTCCATTTGTCATGAATAATTTCAAAGAGTTGTCTGTGAGGCATCATATAGATTTTTGTTTTGAAACGGAATCTGAACATTTGAGAATATGGATAGATCAAGATAAGTTGGAAACGATTTTGTTTAATTTGATAGCTAATGCATTTAAATTTACTCCATCCGGTAAATCAATTGTACTTACATTAAAAGAAGAGAAAAATAGGGTTTGTATTGGAGTACGTGATGAAGGTGTGGGAATTGAACAGGAAAAGCAGAACGTAATATTTTCACGTTTTGAGACTGTGATGGAAAAGAATTTATTTAATTTGCCTAATACAGGTATTGGACTGTCTCTAGTTAAAGAATTGGTTGAATTACATCATGGTGATATTATTGTTAATAGTAAAATAGGGCAAGGAACTTGTTTCCTTGTATATTTTTATAAAGGAAAGGAACATTATTCAAATGAAGCAGTTGAATGGATTGTTGCAGATTTTGACAAAAGCACAGCATCTGATTCTATTGTGCAGAAAGTAATACAAAAAGAATCTTTAATTAATGAAGATAAACCTGTTTTACTTTTGGTTGAAGATAATGTGGAATTGAGAGCATTCATGTATAACACATTTATGGAACAATTCAATATTTTGGAAGCTGCTGATGGAGAAGAAGGGATGAACATAGCAATTGAACATATTCCAGATATGATTATTACGGATTTGATGATGCCCAAAATGGATGGTATTGCAATGATTAAAAAGCTTCGTAATAATATGAACACAAGCCATATAATGATTATAATGTTGACGGCAAAAGCAGATTCAGAAACTGAATTTATAGCATTGGGTGAAGGAGCTGATGCTTATGTAACTAAACCATTTAGTCTTAATAATCTTCAAGTTCAGGTCAGTAATTTATTGAAACGCAAGGTTCAATTACAAGAATATTATAACCATCATTTATTAGATAATCAAAAGAGTAAAGAGCCGGAACTTAAAGCAGAACGGTCATTTTCTTCCAATGATAAAAAGTTTATGCATGAATTGATTGAGTTCTTAAATCGAAATATTGATAATAACGAGTTGTTAGTGGATGATTTGGTATCTAATTTTCATATGAGTCGTACGGTCTTTTTTAAGAAACTTAAAGTATTAACAGGTCTGTCCCCTGTGGAATTTATTCGAGAAATCAGAATAAAACGTGCGGCTGAATTGATAAAGGAAGATGGATATAATATGGCTCAAGTAGCGTATATGGTTGGTTTTAATGATCCTCATTATTTTAGCAAATGTTTTAAGCAAGTCTATAATATGACTCCCACAGAGTATAAATATAGTGTAAGAGTCGGAACCTGATGCACTTCATTATATTTGATTGATAGACTGATACATGTGCCACTTTTGACCGTTTTTTACAGATTGATAATGAAAAGACCATTTTTTCAACCGATTAAGTCATATATTCTACTTACTTGCTATGTCTCTATTTTAATTTTGCAATGTTTAAGTGATCCTTGGTTGCTAGGGTTGAAAAAATAAATATTAATTAAAGTTTGGTATTATGAAACACTTTTCGATTTTTAAAAGAATTGGCTTAACGATTCTAGTGTGTTTATTCCAGTTGAACGTTTGGGCTCAAGTAAAACAAATTTCCGGTACAGTTTCTGATGAGAAAGGAGAGCCTTTGATTGGGGTTAATGTTAGTGTCAAAGGTGGAACTAATGGGGCTATTACGGATTTGGAAGGTAAATTTTCATTGAATGTTGAAGGGAAAGATGTTGTAGTGTTTTCTTATATAGGGTACATTACACAAGAGATTAGAGCAGATGATCCTAAAATAGTAAAGGTTGCTTTGATAGAAGATTCTGAAACATTGGATGAAGTAGTGGTTGTAGGGTATGGTGTGATGAAAAAAAGTGATGTTACAGGTTCTATATCTTCATTAAAGAGTAAAGATCTTACTTCTGTTCCAACGAGTAATGTGTTGGAGGCTATGCAAGGTAAAATAGCTGGTCTTGATATGACGAAAAGTGATGGTGAAGCAGGATCTGCTTTAAATTTTACTTTACGTGGAAATCGTTCGTTAAATGCGTCCAATGCTCCGTTAATTATGGTTGATGGAGTTGCATATGGTTCTACTTTGGATATTAACCCTTCCGATATTGAGTCTATTGAGGTTTTGAAAGATGCTTCTTCTACAGCTATCTATGGTTCACGTGGTGCTAACGGTGTAATTCTTATTACTACAAAGAGAGGAAGTGCCGGAAAAACAAATGTTTCTTTTAATGCTTATTTTGGTCCCCAAATGGCGGCTGGCTTGGCAGATATAATGAATGCAGAACAATATGCTGCACTGAAACGTGAAGCTTATCGCACGCAGGGTATTACAGATGATAATTCTATTTTTACAGCAAATGAACTACAAGGATTGAAAAATCATGAATATCTTGATTTTCAGGATATGTGCGTCAATACAGGCTTTGTACAGAACTATGAAGTTAGCGTGAATGGGGGAAATGAAAAAACTCAAGTAAATCTTTCTCTAGGGTATTATAAAGAAACCGGTTTATTTAAGAATGATGACTTAACTCGTTTTAATGGTATGATAGGGGTGGATCAAACTATTACTAAACGTTTAAAAGTGGGTGCTAGTATGTTACTTACTTATAAAGATAACAACAAGAGGCAGGATCCACTGAATCAGGCGAATAAAATAGTACCTATTGGTAAGGCTTATAATGATGATGGTACTTTAAATATGTTCCCTTCATATGGATCGGCCACTTCTGTAAGTCCACTTGCTGACGAACAACCGAATGCTTATAAAAATAATACCTTGACAAAACGTCTTTTTGGTACTGCATATTTGAATTGGGAAATTATTGATAATTTACTGTTACGTACTACTTTGGGAGTTGACTTAAATAGTTCACGTCGAGGATATTTTTATGATAAGAACACAATTAATGGCGGTACAAAAGAATCTAAATCAGGCGGTGAATTAGGTAGTAATAACAATTATACTTGGGAAACCACTTTAAATTATAATAAAACTTTTGGTGAGCATGGTTTCAATTTCCTATTAGGTAATAGTGTTATTTCCAATCATGCGGAAACTTTTGATTTATCTGGAAAAAATCAAACTTTTGCAGGCAATTTATTCTGGAATTTAGCTTCTGCTACTGATCAGCGTGAGATCGCAAGTGGGTTAGTAGAGGACAAAATGGTTTCTTTCTTTGGTCGTATTCATTATAAACTAAAAGATAAGTATTTATTTAATATCTCTTTGCGTGCTGATGGTTCTTCTGTATTAGCAGATGGGCATAAGTGGGGATATTTCCCTTCTGCAGCTTTTGCATGGCGAATTATTGATGAGAATTTTATGAAAGATGCTACTTCTTTCATGTCCGATCTGAAATTACGACTTAGTTGGGGTCTTTCTGGTAATAGTGCTATCAGTCCTTATCAAACATTAGGCGGATTGGGTTCAACTACTTATTCATTTGGTGAAGTTGGTGCGTATGGTTATTTCCCCCGTAATATTGCCAATAAAGATTTAGGCTGGGAGAAAACACAAACATTTAATATAGGTATTGATTTTGGCTTCTTAAACAATCGTATTAGTGGTAATTTGGAGATATATCAGACTAATACTACTGATTTGTTAATGTCTCGTCAGTTACCACCTACTTCCGGTTTTGCGAATGTGATGGAGAATATAGGAGAAGTTCGTAATAGAGGTATTGAGATTGGATTAAATACTGTCAACTTTAAGCCCTTAACTCGTGATGGCTTTTCATGGAATACGAATTTGAATTTTACATTGAACCGTGAATCTATTCAAAGTTTGGCTAGTGGCTCGAATCGCGATTTAGTAAATAGTTGGTTTGTCGGTGAACCGATTAGTGTTTATTACGATTATAACAAGATAGGTATTTGGCAGTTAGGAGAAGAGAGTGAGGCTGCAAAATATGGACAAGTGCCAGGTGATATTAGAGTAGAAGATATTGACAAGGATGGTAGCATTTCTTCAGAAAATGATCGTAAGATTGTTGGTACTGATAGACCGGACTTTGTTTTGGGTATGAATAATTATTTTGCATATAAAGGTTTTGACTTATCGGTATTTATGTATGCTCGTGTTGGACAGACAATTAAGAGTGAAGCAAGTGGAAATTATAAAATAGATGGTTTGGAGAATGGTCCAGTAGTAGATTATTGGACTCCGGAAAATCCGACTAATTCACATCCACGTCCTGATAAAAATAAAAATTTGAGTAGTGCTTACATGAGTACTCTTTATTATCAAGACGGCTCTTTTTTAAAGATTAGGGAAGTAACATTAGGATATTCATTTCCTAATACCTGGTTAAATAAAATCAAAATATCCAAGTGCAGAGTTTATGGTACGTTAAAGAATTTCTTCACTTTTAGCCATATGCAACCATATGATCCGGAAAGAGGTGGTAGTTTATCTTTCCCAATGACGAAACAGATCGTGTTCGGTATTAATCTTAATTTCTAATATTATAAAAATTGCAAAGATGAAAAAGTATTCTTTAATTTATATATTGCTTGTTACTTTATTTTTTACTTCTTGTAACGATTTTCTGAAAGAAACTAATTACAGTGGATTATCTGATGAACCGTTTTATGATTCGGAGGTCGGAATTGAAGCGTTGGTAAATAGTTGTTATACTCCTTCGCGTTTATGGTATGGTAAGGAAGGTGGAACTTCTATGACTGAACTTGGAACAGATCTTTTTTTAAAAGGTGGTGACTGTAAACATCCACAATATTCTTTATATGATTTAAATTTGAATTCTCAAGATTTATTGGTACAAGTTTATTGGGGGAAATTCTATGAAGCTATTAATTATTGTAATACGGCTTTGGTCCGTTTAGAGTCTGCACCTCTGAGGGATGATATACGTAAACGCCGTATGGGAGAAGTCTATTTTTTGCGTGCTTTTTATTATTGGCATTTGGTGGAAATTTGGGGAGAGATACATTTGACTACTACTCCTTCAGAAGGGGTACAGACTGAAGCTCATAAGTCATCGGTAGAAAAAGTATATGAACAAATCTTTTCGGATTTAGATGATGCAATAACCTATTTGCAAGGGTATACAGTTCAAGAAGGCGGACGTATTACACTACCTGCTGCAGAAGCCTTTAAGGCGCGTATGTTACTAACTCGTGGAAAATACGCGGATGCTGCTAGTCTTGCAGAGAAAGTAATCAATGATTATGGTTTCCAATTATTCGATAAGTACGCTGAAGTTTGGGATATGGCAAATAGCGAGGGAGCAACAAACTCTGAAGTTATTTGGTATGTAAATTATTCAAGTGATTTATTATTGAATAAAGATATTTCAGATGAAGATTATAGTGCTAATAGTACTTTATATGCTAATGCCAATTGTTTTTATTCGGATGGTGGAAATAATTTGCATCTAATGTTCTGCTATCGTTACGATTTGTTAAAAGCAGGTGTAGCTATAGATTTAAATGGTATAGGGTATCAACGTTATGCAACTAGTCGTCATTTGTTAGAATTATATAATGAAGATATCGATCAACGTTATAATGGAACTTTTAGAGAAGTTATTTATAATAATGGTAGTACAGATAATGCTTATACGAGTCAAGAAGGAGACACTGCAATTTATTTTACCAAGAAAAGTATGACTAAAGCATTTGCAGATAGAGTCAGAACTAAATATTGTTTTAAGGACATAGATAGTCTTTATTATGCAGATGGTCGTTTAAAGGATAATCGTTGGTTTATTGAAATGCATAAACATGCTGATCATACTCGTTCAGAGGCATTTGAACGTTCAAGTCGACGTGATGCATTCGTTATTCGTCTTTCCGAAATGTATTTAATTGCGGCAGAAGCTGAAATGTTGAATAATAATATGCCAATGGCTGTGAAATATATGAATGATTTGCGAATTAAAAGAGCTTATCCCGGGCATGAAGAAGAAATGAAAGTCTCTGCTAATGATATGAATATTGATTTTATTTTAGATGAACGTGCTCGTGAATTGGTAGGTGAACAGCTGCGGTGGTTTGATTTGAAACGTACTGGCAAATTGGTGGAATATGTAAAAAGATGGAATCCTGACGCAAAAGATAATATTAAAGATTATCATATACTTCGTCCTATTCCCCAGACACAATTAGATGCAATTAGCAATAAAACAGATTTCTTGCAAAATGCCGGTTATAATTAATTGAGGACTTAGAGCTCGAGAAAAATAGTGGTATCTTAATTTTCATTCTTTTTAAGGTTAAAGAAAGATTAAGATACCATTTCTTGGTTACATAAATCTCATTATGAAAAGAATTTATAAACAATAATAGCCAACAATATAATTATGAAAAAAATCTTTTTATTAGTCTTATTATTTGTTACGGGTATGAATCTCTCCTCTCAGGAGAAAACTTATGAGTTGATAAATAATATGCCTGTGTTTTATCAAGAAATAAAGAAGAGTTTGACGTGGCCAATGGCATGGGGTAATTCCTCAGTTAAAGATTTTAAAAAGTGGAGAACTATTGCTAGAAATAAGTTAGACTCTTGTTTGCTTCCAGTACCGCCAGCTACTCAAGATTATGAAATGCAGATTATGGATCGTGAACAGAGAAATGGTTATGAAGCCCTGAAAATAGTTTTTAATCTGACAGCATGGTCACGCGTTCCTGCTTATCTATTGATTCCGGAAGGTAAAGGACCATTTCCTGCTATAGTTATGCTCCATGATCATGGAGCGCATTTCTCTATTGGCAAAGAGAAAATGGTAAAGCCATTCGAAGTTAGCGAAGAAGTAATGAATGATGCAAATAAATGGTCTGTAGGATGTTATGATGGACAATATACCGGAGACTATTTTGCAGCTAATGGATATGTAGTTTTAGCTATTGATGCTTTATTCTGGAATGAACGGGGACGTAAGGAAGGAGTCAATTATGATGGTCAGCAAGCATTAGCTTCTAATCTTTTACAAATGGGGATGAATTGGTGTGGTGTTATTACCTATGATGATATTCGCAGTGTAGATTTTTTAGCTTCTTTACCTCAGGTTAATAAAGAATGTATTGGTTCATTAGGTTTTTCGATGGGGGCACATCGTTCTTGGATGCTGTCTGCAATGACTGATAAAATAAAAGCTGGTGCTGCCATTTGCTGGATGAATACAACAGAGTATTTAATGACTTTAACAAATAACCAAAATCGAGGTGGTTCTTCTTATTCAATGTTGATACCAGGGATTAGAAACTTTATGGATTATCCTCATGTGGCTTCTATTGCATGTCCGAAACCTATGTTGTTTTTTAATGGAGCTTATGATAAACTATTCCCTATAAAAGGTACAGAAGATGCTTTTGGCATAATGAGGAATGTATGGGAAAGTCAACAAGCTGCGGATAAGTTAGTCACTAAAATTTGGGACTCTCCACATTTTTTTAGCAAGGAAATGCAGATTGAAACATTAAAGTTCTTTAATAAGTATTTAAAATGAGAGCAATGAATCTACTTGGTGGATTATTATTTCTACATAATTGAAAGTTTTTTTTTATATTGTATGATGAAAACGAAAGTATATAGATTTATAACAATTGGGGAGAACATACTTTATTTCAGAAAATCCGCTCTCATAGGACTGAAGCAGTCGATTAATATACCGGCTTCCAGACAAGTGCATCCATGTTCGGCATCCGGTTCGATATAAACACCGTCGCCAGCCGATACGATTTGTTTTTCACCGTTAACCGTGAATTCAAATTTACCGCTTGCCACATAAGTTGTTTGAGTATGATAATGGGTATGCGGTGTACCTACTGCACCTTGTTCAAATTTAACCTTGACGAGCATTACCTGACCGTCGTACCCCAAAATCTGACGAACAACGCCCTCTCCGGCGGGTTCCCATGCTTTCTCGTTTTCGAGAATAAACGCATTGCTTCTTGTTCTTTTCATTGTGTGAATGATAATTTTACTGATACAAATATAGCGATAAATAATAAGTTTGAAAAACCATGAAAAGTAAATTGATTCTGTTATTGACAGCTTTTTTCTTGTGTTCCGCTTTCAAGGCCGATAAGCCGGTAATTACCATTTTTATGATTGGTGATTCTACGATGTCAAATAAGTCGTTGGTGGGCGGTAATCCCGAAAGAGGGTGGGGGCATGTCCTGCCCGGTTTCTTTTCTGAAGACATACGGGTGGATAATCATGCCATGAACGGACGCAGTTCCAAGAGTTTTATCGATGAGGGGCGCTGGGACAAAGTGCTTTCACTGATAAAGAAAGGTGATTATGTTTTTATTCAGTTCGGGCACAATGACGAAAAGCCCAAAGCCGACCGCCATACAGACCCGGGAACAACCTTTGATGCCAACCTGCGTAAGTTTGTTAATGAGACTCGTGCGAAAGGCGGTATTCCTGTTCTGTTCAACTCCATTGTGCGCCGTAACTTTGGTACGGCCGATAATAAAGCCGTAGCGGAAGCTATTCTTCAGGATGATATTCGCAAAGGAATCAATCCTGATGCCAAACAAGACGCTTCTCAGGAAAAGAATGTGGTGGAAGGAGACAAACTGATTGATACGCACGGAGCATATCTGGATTCTCCGCGCAATGTAGCAAAAGAGTTGAATGTTCCTTTTATTGATATGAATAAACTCACCCACGATTTGGTAGAAGGCTTGGGGCCGAAAGAATCGAAGAAACTCTTTATGTGGGTGCCCGCCAACACAATTGCTGCCATGCCTAAAGGTCGTGAAGACAATACTCACCTCAACATATACGGTGCACGTGTCATAGCCGGTATTACAGTAGATGCCATTGCCAAAGAAGTGCCGGAATTGGCAAAATATGTCCGCCATTATGATTTCGTGGTAGCTCAGGATGGCAGTGGCGATTTCTTTACTGTACAGGAAGCTATTAATGCCGTACCCGATTTCCGTAAAAATGTACGCACCACGATATTGGTGCGTAAAGGCGTATATAAAGAAAAACTGATTGTGCCCGAGAGCAAGATTAATATCTCTTTGATAGGACAGGAAGGAGCTGTCATATCCTATGACGACTATGCCAATAAACAGAATCTCTTTGGAGAGAACAAAGGTACGTCCGGTTCATCTTCCTGTTATATCTATGCGCCCGATTTTTATGTGGAGAATATCACGTTCGAGAATACATCCGGTCCGGTAGGGCAGGCGGTTGCCTGTTTTGTCAGTGCCGACCGTGCTTATTTCAAGAACTGCCGTTTTCTCGGATTTCAAGATACACTCTATACGTATGGGAAGGGAGTGCGGCAGTATTATGAAGATTGTTATATAGAGGGTACGGTCGATTTTATATTCGGTTGGTCTACGGCGGTATTCAACCGTTGCCATATTCATAGTAAACGTGACGGGTATGTCACGGCTCCTTCTACCGATGAAGGACAGAAATACGGCTATGTATTTTATGACTGCAAATTAACTGCGGATGCCAACGTGAAGAATGTTTATTTGTCCCGTCCGTGGCGTCCTTTTGCTCAGGCTGTGTTCATTCATTGCGATTTAGGAAAGCATATTCTTCCGGTCGGTTGGCATAACTGGAATAAGAAAGATGCTGAGAAAACCGTTTTCTATGCAGAGTATGACAGCTATGGCCCGGGTGCTAATCCTAAAGCACGCGCTGCTTTCTCCCATCAGTTGAAAGATGCGGAAGGATATGAAATAGAGTCCGTTCTTGCCGGTACTGACGGTTGGAATCCGATTGCTAACGGCAATGCATTGGTAAACATTAAACGTTGATTGATAAAACAATTCTGACATGGTAAAGAATAAAACAATATTGGGTGTTCTTACTCTGCTATTGGGTTTGGCATTGACTGCCAGTGCGGAAAATTATCCTTACAGGAGCGATGTACTTTGGGTTACCGTACCCAATCATGCCGATTGGCTCTATCAGACTGGGGAGGAAGCTACCGTAGAAGTACAATTCTATAAATACGGCATCCCGCAGGATGGTGTAACTGTCTGTTATGAACTTGGAGATGACATGATGCCTTCGGATACGAAAGGCTCTGTTACGTTGAAGAATGGTAGAGCCGTTGTTACTATCGGCACAATGAAGCAACCCGGATTCCGGGATTGCCGCTTACAGGCTACTATCGCTGGAAAAACTTATAAACATCATGTAAAGGTAGGTTTCTCACCCGATAAACTTCAACCTTATACGAAGATGCCTGCCGATTTCGATGAATTCTGGGATAAGAGTAAGTCTGAAATTGCAACTTTCCCTTTGTTGTATACGAAAGAGCGGGTTGAAAAGTATTCTACCGACAAGATAGACTGTTACTTGGTTAAACTACAGTTGAACAGTCGGGGACAAAGTATTTACGGCTATTTAACCTGTCCCCGGAATATGCAGAAAGGTGCTTGCCCGGTAGTGCTTTGTCCGCCGGGTGCAGGAATCAAAACAATCAAAGCCCCTCTTCGTCATAAATACTATGCAGAGCAGGGATGTATCCGTTTTGAGATGGAGATACATGGACTCAATCCGGAGATGTCCGAAGCGGAGTTCAAGGAAATCAGTAATGCATTCAACGGCAGAGAGAACGGGTATTTATCAAACGGACTGGATAATAAGGATAATTATTACATGAGACGCGTTTATCTGGCATGTGTCCGCAGTATTGACTTTTTAACTTCTTTACCCGAATGGGACGGTAAGAATGTCATTGTGCAAGGGGGTAGCCAGGGAGGTGCTTTGGCATTGATTACCGCCGGACTGGATACACGGGTAACAGCGTGTGTAGCCAATCATCCGGCTTTAAGCGATATGGCAGGCTATAAGGCTGGCAGAGCGGGAGGTTATCCGCATTTCTTCCGTGTAGCAGGTATGGATACTGCCGATAAGCTGAATACAATGGCTTATTATGATGTAGTAAACTTTGCCCGCCGGATAAAAATTCCTACTTACATGACTTGGGGATACAATGATGATACTTGTCCGCCCACTACCAGTTATATCGTATATAATGTGTTGAATTGCCCAAAAGAAGCGCTAATCACTCCTATTAACGAACACTGGACATCTGAAGCTACGGAGTATGGGCATTTACTTTGGATAAAAAGACACCTGAAATAGCGATTGGCCGTTAACGGTCAGTGATTGTTATTAATAAGGTTATCACTGACCGTTAATCTTTATTTCTCATTTCTTTATTAAAGAACTCCAATACCTCTTCCTGCATCTCCTTGTTAAAGAAATGCTTCTCATCCCATATCTTAGTCACAAGCCTGTCACCGGTATGTTGACTGTCCCATACCGTTCGCATCGTTTGATACGCATCTTTTACTCCTTCTATCGGGAATAACTTATCTTTGCTTCCATTGAAGAAAAGGGCGGGTTTAGGACATGCGATACTTGCCGTATGCGGATAATCCAGATAACGCCTTAAGTTTGGAATAAGCATGGAGTAAGCGGAACCGCCCTTATTCTGATTATTAGTCAGCGTCATCAGATGCTCTGTGGTATTCATCCAGCAGATGGAAGCGGATGCTTTTACACAATCAGTCAGCGCAGCCAGCATCCAGGAACGATAGGCTCCCATCGAGAATCCCAAACAACCGACCCTGTTTTTATCTACCATTGGCAGTGAAGCCAGAAACTCGGCACTACGCACATCATCCATGTTGATAAAAGCCCCCCAGGATGCCCCCATTTGCATGAAATTGGAAGCCAGTGCCTGCTGTCCGTCATAACTTACTCCTTCCTTTCGTCCGCGTTCTCCCCAAAACAGGGCGTCGATAGACAGTACTACGTAACCGTTTTGTGCAAAGTAATCTCCGGTATATTGTCCGTCATAACAACGGACCACCCAATCTTCGGCATCAGCCGATATTTCCGGAGAGACTCCGAAAGGACGTACCATTTTCTCTTTGCCGATGGAAAAGTGTGCTCCATGATCGTGCAGCATTATCACAGCCGGAAAAGGTCCCTTTCCGTCAGGAACCAATAAATAAGCCGGTATGCGGGACCATTTCGAAACATTAAACCATATCTTGCGGGCTTCATATCCCGCCCGCTGCTCTGTTCCGACAACAGACATATCGTATTTCGAGGGAGCAGGTGGCAGATTCTGCATGCACTCCATCACTATATTTCGTGTTTCGATTCTCCATTTCCCAAAGTCTTTTGTGGTAGACTTTCCCCATGCTGCGGGATAGGTAAGTTGCTGTTTCAGTTGCTCGTAGAAAACGGGCATGTTTTTTGTCACTTCATAACTTACCGTATCAACTTGTTGAGCCTTTATACCCAGACTTACGGTAAGGAAAACAGCATAAAGTATAACGCTTGGTTTCATAGTGGTATTTAAAATAATGACAAATATACGATATTTTCGGCGAAATGCGTATCTTTACCCCACAGAACGAATATGTTATGAGAAAACTTCTATATCTGGTCATAGGCTTATTGTTTGTATTTGCGTTACCGTCCGGAGCACAGCCGGAGTGTGTCTTTACCCATTATTCGTCCGAAGAGGGACTTTCGCAGAATACTGTCATGAGTATTCTGCAAGACAGAAAGGGAAATATGTGGTTTGCCACTTGGGATGGCATCAATAAATTCGATGGGTATGATTTCAGGACTTATAAGGCAAAGTTTGATAACCGCATTAACCTGACAAACAACCGGGTGGACTATATGTATGAAGACCGGTACGGCTTTCTGTGGCTGCTCACTTACGACAATCAGGCTTGGCGTTTTAATCCCCGTACCGAAGTATTTGAACATGTTCCTGCCATGAAAGAAGAAGGAAGCCGGTTTGTGGTAACTTCAATCAAGGTATTGCCTTGCGGTTCGGTCTGGTTGCTTTCGGAGGAAGAAGGGGCTATCCGCCTCAAGACCGATCCGGAGAGTTTTCGCCTTTCGCCAGAGATGTATTCAGCTGATAACGGTTTGTTCCCGGCCGCACGCGTATATGATGTTTATGAGGATGCTTCCGGAAATGAGTGGATGCTGACTGACAACGGGCTGGGGATGCTTGCTGCCGGAAGTGGTGCCCTTACGTCCTTTTTCGTAGAGAAAACATTGAAGAAAGAGAAAGGCGGCCAAATTTTTTATACAGCCCAGGAATGTGGAAATGAAATCTTTTTCGGGTCGGATAGCGGACGCGTATGGCGTTATCAGAAGAAAAACGGCCGGTTTCTGTTATTGCAGTTGCCTTGTGCCTCACATATCGTGGCTGTAGGAAAGATTGACGAACATAATCTGATAATGGTTACAGAGACAGACGGCTTTTTTACTTACAATGCGTCCGCTAAGACAACTGTTCATTATCCGGCTTCCCGTCTGCCGGGTGCTCCTGTTCACTCCATTTATATAGACAGAAACTCGGAAGTATGGTTCGGGCAGGATATTGCAGGAACTGTTGCACATTTTAATGCAAGGACAAAAGTGCTGAAAACGGAAGTAATCCCGGTAGAGCCTACATCTACCGACCGTTCCCGTCCGGCTTTTCACGTGCATGAAGATATTTTCGGTTCTGTTTGGGTGCATCCCTATGGCGGAGGTTTTTCGCGTTTCGATAAGGCTGCTAATTGCCTGCGTCCTTTCTATAACGGCTTTTCGGATACCAACTGGCGTTTTTCCAATAAAATCCATTCTGCTTTTTCCGACAGGCAAGGCAATCTGTGGATGTGCACCCATTCCAAGGGACTGGAGAAAATCACTTTCCGCTCTTCCTTTTTCAGTATGATGACGCCGGAACCTCATCGGTATGAATCATTGAGCAATGAGGTGCGTGCTCTTTGCGAAGACACGGAGCATAATCTTTGGGTGGGACTGAAAGACGGCAAAATAAGGATTTACGATAAGAATCGCACAGAACTGGGATACTTCACGGAGACAGGTACGATATCACATACGGGGGTACCGTTAAAGGGAAATACTTATTGCATATTTCAAGACAGTAAGCACAACATTTGGATTGCCACCAAGGGTGAGGGATTGGTAAAAGCCCGGCCTCAGGGTGGAGGACATTATAAACTAACCCGCTATTGCCATAGTAGGGATGATATCTACAGCCTGAGTGACAACAATGTATATTGTGTCTATGAGGACGTGAAAGGACGTATCTGGGTTGCCACTTTTGGAGGAGGAATCAACTACCTTACCCATAACCGTGGCGGACGGGAGATATTTGTCAACCACCGTAACAACCTGAAAGGTTTCCCTATAGATAATTGTCATAAGGTACGCTTCGTTACAGGTGACCATCGCGGAAATATATGGATTGCCACTACAGTCGGCGCATTAATGGTAAACAGTGATTTTAAGAAGCCCGAAGATGCAGTGTTTCATCACTATGTACGTGTGCAGAACGATGTAAACAGCTTGAGCAATAACGATGTGCACTATATTCTGTCTACCCGGAAGAACGAACTTTATCTGGTTACTTTCGGCGGCGGGTTGAATAAGTTGCAGACTATAGATGCTGCCGGCGACGCAATATTCAAGTCGTATGGCGTGGCCGAGGGATTGCCTTCGGATATATTGCTCTCCATACGTGAGGATAATAAGGGCAATCTTTGGATGAGTACGGAGAACGGCATCAGCAAATTTATTCCTGAAGAAGAACGTTTTGAAAACTATGCAGACGGTCATGTCTCGTCCCATGTCCGCTTCAGCGAAGCAGCATCGGCCTATACTTCGTGGGGAGACTTGCTGTTTGGTACGAGCAACGGCGTCTTGCTGTTCAATCCCGATTCTATCAGAAAGAGCACATATGTACCGCCGTTAGTGTTTTCCAAATTGCTTATAGCCAATGAAGACGTTGTGCCGGATGAAAAAAATATATTGAAAGAGAGTTTGGATGATACCCGTGAATTGAAACTCTCGCACGAGGAAAACATTTTCACGATTCGTTTTGCCGCACTTGACTATACGGAACCTGCCGGAATACAGTATGCCTATATTCTGGAGGGATTTGAGAAATCTTGGAACTATGTCGGCAAGCAGCGTACCGCCACCTATACCAACTTGCCCAAAGGGCATTATGTGTTTAAGGTACGTGCCACCAATGCTGATGGAGTATGGACGGATAACATGCGCTTGCTTGATATTGAAGTACTTCCTTCCTTTTGGGAGACTCCTTTTGCCTATTTCCTGTATGTCCTGTTTGTTCTGTTGATTATAATAACGGCTGTTTATATCTTGTTTACGATTTATCGTCTGAAGCACGAAGTTGTTGTGGAACAGCATATGACAGATATGAAATTGCGTTTCTTTACAGATATTTCCCATGAACTGCGTACTCCTTTAACCCTGATTTCTGGTCCGGTGGAATACGTGCTGGAGCATACGCAACTGCCGGCAGATGCCCGTGAACAGCTACAGGTTGTGGAGCGCAACACAAATCGTATGTTGCGTCTCATCAATCAGATACTCGACTTCCGTAAGATTCAGAACAAAAAAATGAAGATGCAGGTGCAGCGTGTCAATGTAGTGGCCTTTACCCGCAAGATAATGGAGAATTTCGATTCAGTGGCCGAGGAGCATCACATTGACTTCTTGTTCGAGACGGAAAAGTCGGAACTTTATCTGTGGGTGGATGTCGATAAGTATGAAAAGATTATTTTCAACTTGCTCTCCAATGCTTTCAAATATACTCCGAATGGAAAAATGATAAAGGTTTTTATCCATGAGGACGAGGAAACCGTTTCTATTGGCGTGCAGGACCAGGGTATCGGTATTGCCGAGAACAAGAAGAAATCTATTTTTGTCCGTTTTGAGAATCTGGTAGACCGTAATTTGTTCAATCCAAGCACCGGCATCGGTTTGTCATTGGTAAAAGAACTGGTGGAGATGCACAAAGCTTTGATTACGGTAGATAGCAAGTTGGGAGAAGGCAGTTGCTTCAAGATAGACTTTATGAAAGGTAAGGAGCAGTATGACGAATCGGTGGAATTTATGCAGGACGATATAACAGTTGGTCTGGAGGCTTATCACCGGCAAACGGCGGATACGGAAGATGCGCAGTCTTCACAACCGGAAACGGGTTCTCAGGAAAAAGGCGGTGGAGATGCATCCAAAGATTTGATGCTGCTGGTAGAAGATAATTCCGAACTGCGTATTTTCCTGCGCAGCATCTTCGCTTCCGAGTATCGCATTGTAGAGGCTGCCAATGGTATGGAGGGGCTGAATAAGGCGTTGAAGTTTCTGCCGGATATTATTATCAGCGACGTGATGATGCCGGAAAAAGATGGTATCGCCATGACCCGTGAATTGCGTGCTGATATGACTACCAGCCATATTCCCATTGTGTTGCTTACGGCGAAGTCGTCCATCGAAAGTAAGTTGGAAGGATTGGAGTACGGTGCTGATGATTATATAACCAAACCTTTCAGCGCCACCTATTTAAAAGCACGTGTAAAGAATCTGCTTGCCCAGCGGCAGAAACTGCAAACTTTGTACCGCCAGAACTTGATGCAGGCAGGAGCGGTTGCTGCTGTTGCCGATGAACAGAGTACCGGTAATGTCCAGGATAATCCTCAAACGGATAAATCTGCGGCAATGTCTTCCAACGACCGTAAGTTTATGGATAAACTTATAGAACTGATGGAGAAGAACATGGATAACGGTGACTTGGTTGTAGATGATTTTGTGCAGGAACTTGCCGTGAGCCGTTCCGTATTCTTCAAAAAGTTGAAAACCTTGACCGGACTGGCGCCTATCGAGTTCATTAAGGAAATGCGTATCAATCGTGCAGTTCAGTTGATAAAAACCGGAGAGTATTCCATGACGCAAATATCCTATATGGTCGGTATCAACGACCCGCGTTATTTTAGTAAATGCTTTAAGCAGAAAATGGGAATGACACCGACAGAGTATCGAGATAAATCACTGAGATAAACCGCTATTTTGTATTCCAAATGAACATAAACCGTTTGAATATGTTTTCTTTGAATAATTAGAATTCAAACCATAACTATGATTATATATTTAATTAGCTTACTCGTTATAGGTTCGGCAATAGCTTGGAGCTTGAAGAAAGCCCCTTCGGATACGGAATTGTGGGGAGAGGATGAACAAGAGAAAGAGTAAATCTTGCATTTTACATTCCTTGATAGAAGGGAGACTAGTCTTATTATAATTTTTTTTATGATAGCTATAAGTTGTGGAGTCGTCGGCAAGCAGTCCTTTGCAAGCCTTTTCCATCTTACTATCGCTTATGGTGCTGAATGTGCCAAGACTTTGCATTATTGTGTTTTCAACGCAAAATAATCCGTTTTATCTCGTGGCAAAGTAGGATGTTGACGGTAGTCAACAGATCTGTTTGTATCTGTCAATGGTTCTGTTTATAATCGTCAACAGAACTGTCGGTGGTAGTCAACGCTCATTTATTTCCGTAGGAAAAATAGATTATTTCAATGGAAAATGTTAACTTTACACAGTATAAATAAATACAGCACTATGGCAATTCATTTTGAATGGTACGAGAATCCGGTACCGCCGAACCAGCCGGACGAAAAAAAGCTCCATGCACGCATCACGTACAATGGAAAGATAGGAACGGACTATGTGAGGCGTAAAATTCAGGAGCGTTGCTCGCTGACGGAAACGGATGTAACGGCTGTGCTCGATGCACTGTCACATGTATTGGGACAGGAGTTGGGTGACGGTCGCCAAGTGCACTTGGACGGGATAGGCTATTTCCATCCTACGCTAAAATGTATAGAAGAGGTGACGGCGGAAACGAAACGCAAAAACACGAAAGTTCGTTTAAAAGGTATCAAGTTTCGTGCCGACCAAGCGTTGAAGAACGAAGTGGGAGCCGTGAAGCTTAAAAATATCAAGCACAACGGGCATTCCCGTAAACTATCGGATGTGGAAATAGATATGCGTTTGCAAACCTATTTCACTGAGCATCAGTTAATGACTCGTGCAGACTTTCAGCAGATTTGCGGATTTATGAAGTCGAAAGCGATGGAGTATATCCGCAGGCTGAGGGTGGAAGGGAAGATTCGGAATATCGGAATACCTACTCAGCCGGTATATGTGCCAGTTGCGGGGTATTACGGAGTGAGCAGGGATAGGATTGTATCCTGAAAACACAAAAAGTTTATGTACTGGTAATGTTGGCGAGGACTAGGAAGGGGGGGCCTTATCCGCAAGGACTGATGAATAAGGAAGATAGTTCAGAAGGCTAAGAATCGAATGCTTTTGGAAATAAAAAAATAAAGGTTATTCATTGTAGAATAACCTTTATTTTCAGATGTCAATTCGTGCAAAATTGTATTATTTAATCCAACGTGGATCACCTATTTCATTTCCGGCTAAATCTTTATTACCTACAGTGAAGTCACCATTTGCAGCATTAGCAAATTGAGGGTCTTTTTCGGTTGCAACTTTAGCATGGTCTTTGGCATATTTGCTATTTGTCCATAAATTAGGACTGTCATAATAGTAATTGTCAGCGTAAGTTTCCGAGGCTTTCATTTTATCATTTCTAGTCCATGTGCCAACATGCTTATTATCACCTAACTTTTCTATTCCAATATTGGAGAATAGGCACTGTTTTACAATTAACTCACTATTGTCTGTTGTTTTGTCCATGAGGAACAAACCATTATTATCTTTATTGTCCAAGTGGCATGTTTTATAAAAAGTACATTGGATAAATGAAACTGTTGCAATAGCATCTGAATTATTGCGTAAGAATGTGCGGGCTGTATTGTTGAAAGTACAAGCAGACACTTCTATTGATTTCAGTTTGCCACCACGAATATCTATAACGTCTCTACCTATGTTGCTGGCAATGCTGTTTTGAATAGTTATAGTACCGATATTTACTTTTGTTTCATTACTGATAATACTGTTTTTATAGTTAGATATGTCACAGCCGTTTATCTTGCATGTTTCTATTTCTGCAGGGGAAGTACCCATTATCAATAAACCGCCTGCTTTATCTTCTCCTTTAAAGATTACATTAGAAAGTTCTAACGATTTAACGGCAGCGGCAATGGTAATACCACCTTTAATTGTGGGTCTATTGCTTGAGTAATAGCCGGAAATTGTGAGTGACTTATCCAATGTGTAGGTCTTGTCTTCATCGCCTTCTGCATATATAGTATATTCGGCATTGTCCATGATAGCGATATAATCACCTTCTTTGGCTGCATTTAAAACTGCTATCAGGTCATCTCCGCTATGCACTTGCGTTACTTTAGTCAAATCGGCCTTAGTAGTAAATGTTTTGACTCCAAGTGTTTTGCCTTCATCATTCTTGATTTTTATTTCGTAGGCAGTAGAAGGTAACAGTTCGGAAAGAACCTTTTGACCGGCAGCCGCTTCATCGGTGCTAATCGGTATGGTTGTCTTCTGTGTTTTCTTTTCTTCGTCAGTCCAGGATAGCTGAATCTCTTTTACGGTTTTGCTACCGTTGATAACTACATTTACATCCCACTTTACAGTAACGGTTTTGTCTGCTACATCTGTATCCTCAATGGTCTTGAATATTTGTTCAGTAACTTCCGTACTGCGGGTTATTACAGTCCATTTAGAATCATTAAGTCCTTCTGCTATGGACTTTACACGAATGGTATATTCTGTTTCGCCATCCAAACCTTCTTGGGTGAACTCTGTGTTTTCTATCGTTTCTGATACGATAGGAGTCCCTTCGCAGTTGGGATTTTCTTTGTAAAATTCAATTGTGTAGGCAGTAGCACCATCCATAGCATCCCAAGATGCGGTGATGTTTACTTTATTGTTGACTTTACCAATCAGGTTGGTGGGAGATAACAGACGATTTAACGACAGTTCATGTACATCGTCAATATCTTCACAAGCAGTGAATGTAACACTTCCGGTAAGCAATGTAACGAAAGCAAATGCTGTGATTATATATTTCTTCATAATAGTTCGAATTTAATAATGTGATTATTTACCATACCAAGAGTAGTTTTCCAATGCCGGATTGGCATCCAGATTATATTGGAAAATAGGCCAATACATATATTTATCAGGGTCTTGCAGATAGATGGATTCTATCTTGTCATCTTTAAGATTATCTTCCTTGATCCATGTGGTGGTTTTGCCTTCACTGTCGGTGTATTCTACATATCCGCTTGGATCAAGCTTGTTTTCGCCCGGCTGGAGACCATAGAACAGAAGTGCTCCCTTGGAGATTGTATTTTCAACTCCGTTGCGTTTCCATTTGAAATCTGCCGGTTTGGTATACAAATGCCCAGTCAGCCAATTATATTCTCCACTTAATGAGCGCAAGTTATACATCTTGGTCTTAGCTTCATCCAATTTGGCCTTCAACATGTTCCAACGAATTAAATCGGCACGGCGTATCATCTCACCACAGAATTCAAAGGCACGTTCGTCTACAATGGCATCGAACATAGTTTCTTTGCTTGCAGAAGCAGCAGCTACATACTGATCTACCTCTTTATTCCAGTCTGTTTCGGCAAAAGCACGTTGGCGTATTTTTTTCAGATAAGGTGCGGCAGCTTCCGGACCATTCAGTTCATTTTCTATTTCAGCACGCATCAAGATGATGTCTGCATAGCGCATATATACTTTGTTGATACCGTCATCGTTACCGCTTGCTTTACGATCCATCCATTCGTAACGGAGTTTGCCGAAGTACCAAGTATTGATGGAATTTGCAACTTGTTTCCCTTTATCCCATATATAAGGAACACATGTAATATCGCGGCGCATGTCGTTTTCGGAATAGTCAAAGTAGAAGAACGGAGTGGGTCCGGCTTGTCCGCCTTGAGCAGCCCCTGTCATATCATCGGTGGTTTTATGTTTCAATCCGAAGGTATATACCATACGTCCGCGGGCAGTAGGCTCGTTAGCATAAGGTATTTCCCATAGAGATTCACTACCTGCTTTTACTACATCACGACAAATATCTTCAAATATATCTTGAAAGTTCTTTTTCAATGCTACGCATTTACCCTCTTGATCCATAACATCTTTACATGCCTGTAACGCAATGGGGTATAAAACAGACTTATCCAGTTCCGGATCTGTACTTTTGGCACATGTGCCGTCGGCTGTTAGTGAGTATCCGGCTGCTTGCAGACAAACACGCGCCAACATGCCTTTTACAAATGCTTTGTTGATACGCTCTACTGTGGATGTGGTAGCTGTTTCGTTAGGCCATGCTACTAACTTTTCGGCAGTTTGTAAGTCTTTGATGAGTTGTTTGTAAATGACATACTTGTCAGTACGCGGAGTGTATACTGTAGAAGTAGATACTGGCTCAAAGCGGGCAGGTACATCGCCCCATGCATTAATCAGGTCTACGTATGCCATAGCTCGTAATGTAAGGGCTTCACCATATAGCTGCTGTATGAAACTATCTTTCATGTCTGCCGATGTTTCAAGACCTTTAATAGCCAGGTTGGCTTTTTCAATACCGCTATAAATGTTAGACCATGGTTCTTTACTGTCAGCAATATTCATTTCCGTGTTACCGGGAAGTGCACTATATGTTACGACTCCGGCTTTGGCATCTCCTTTATCCGAAGAGTTATACCATTCGATATCCGTATTCAAACCATAATAGGGTAAGTAGCGTGCGCGGTAATTCTGTTCACCATAATAGGTATATATATTATTGATGGCTCCTTCTACCAAACTTTTATTTGAGAAAATATCAGTGTCTTCGATAGATGAAGGAGACTTCGTATCTAATAAGTCCTCACAGGAAGTTAATAATGTGCTTCCGAATACGGATAGTATTGCAAGTGATGTGTAAAATTTGTTCTTCATTGTCGTTTAGTTTTTTAGAAAGTTAAGTTCAAACCGATTACATACTGACGGCTCTTTGGATAAGCGGAGTAATCTACTCCTGGAGTCAGAGAGGTTCTGGTGCGTGTGGAAACTTCTGGGTCGAAACCGCTGTATCCTGTCAGACAGAAAAGATTATAACCGGTAGCATAGAAACGCAGATTTTGGATACCTACTTTCTTGGTCAATGTTTGAGGTAATGTATAACCGATTGACAGAGTGGCCAAACGCAGGAATGAACCATCTTCAACCGCCCAATCAGACAGTACCATCTTTTGCATCCACGGAGACCACATAGTAGTGTTGGCATTCATGGCTGTCAATTGTTCAGGGTCATTGCAGATTGTTCCGTCAGCATTTAAGTTGGTCCAACGTTTTCCGTCGGCCATGATGTCAATCATATTACGATATTTGTATTTACCGGCAGTGGTGTATTCTATTTTATTAGCATTATACACATCGTTACCGATGCTGTAAGTGAAGTTAGCGGTTAGGTCAAAACCGTACAAGCGTCCGTTGATAGTAAAACCACCGCTGCAAAGAGGATTGGTATCACCGATTTTTGTGATATCGGAAGTTGTTACTTTATTGTCTTCGGAACCGTCTGTGTTTTTTAGTTTCATAGCACCTGGACGAAGATATTTTTCTCCGATGACAGAAGAGTTGTCTGCTACGCCTTCTGCCAATGTCCATTTGCCTTTATCGTCTACTCCAGAGAAGTCTGATACTTCGTAGCGACCATCACTTTCATATCCATATATTTCACCTACTGCATGACCTACCATAACAATATAATCAGAAGATAAGTCGGAAGATGCCCAACCTGATGATGCAGGATATTGAGCGAGGCTACCAAGGGATTTTACTTTGTTTTTGTTGAAACCTACATTGGCACTGAGGCTCAAGCCATAGTTCTTTTTATTGATTGGATTCCAATTCAAGGTTACTTCCCAACCTTTGTTTTCTGTTTTTCCTAAATTTCTGTATTGAGTGCTGTAACCTACGCCGGATACGGGGAAGTTTATCAGCAAATCATCAGTTGTATTCCAGTAATACTCTACTGTACCGCTTAATTTCCCATTCCACATAGTAAAATCCAAACCGAAGTTACGGGTATAAGTGGTTTCCCATTTTAAATCAGGGTTAGTCATTTGTGAACCGGTAGTCCAGAAACTGTTGATGCCGTTGATCCAGCCGATTGCGGGACTTGATCCGGCCGCCCACACTGTACGGGTTTGGTCACTTGGAATATTATTGTTACCTGCTGTACCATAACTGACACGAAGTTTCAAATCATCTAGCCAATTCTTTGTACTTTCCATGAAGTTTTCAGAAGAAATACGCCATGCAACGGCTGCTGACGGGAAGTATCCCCAACGGTTACCATCGGCAAATTTTGAAGAACCGTCGGCACGGAACGTTGCACTTACCAAATATTTACCTTCGTAATCATAGTTGGCACGGGCAAAATATGAGAGCAATACATCATCTGCATTTGTATATTTGTCCGTAGAGAAAGCTGTGCCTTGACTTGACAGATTGAATGCTTGGTGAGAATTAAAGGAAGCCGGATAAAAGCGGACTTCGTCTGTATCTACATTACTTTTAACTTTAATCAATTCTTGACCAGCTAACATAGAAAGGTGATGCTTGTCATTCTTCAGCAGTTTCTTGAAATCGTAGTTCAATGTATTGGTATTACGGAATGACTTTCTGTCTTTATCGGTAAATACGACGATAGGTTGTTCATTACCGTTCTCGCGTGATTTATAAGTGGTGATGCCATAGAATCGGTCGTCTTTGCTATAATATTGGTCTAAACCGAACTCTGTCTTGATTTTTAAATTGTCGATAATTTCCCAAGTAAAACTTCCGTTATAGTTAAAGGTTTGTCGTTTTTGTATGCGGTCATTGTCTGCTACAGAAACGAGTGGATTGGTTAACTGTAATTCGGGATCATAGCCGTCACTCAAATCTTTAAAGTTAAATGGAGTATAAATCATTACATCTTTCATACGGGAGTCTGCACTGGAAACTTCATTTTTTGACTCATTGGCACCGCCACCATTTATGGTTGTATTGGAATAGCGGACAGAAAAATCCAAACTGACACGTTTGTTGGGTTTGTGATTCAATTTTAAGCTAAGGTTGTCACGCTTGAAGTTAGAGCCTATCATGATAGCTTTATCATCCATGTGCGCATAGCTAAAAGAATATTTAGTCTTGTCGCTACCGCCGGTGATGCTTAAGTTATGGTTGAATGTATGGCCTGTACGTCCGAAGATTTGGTCTTGCCAGTTGTTGGCAGGCACATCATTGTATAAATCCATGTCTTCATAGTTACCGAAAATCTTTGTGTACTCTTCCGGATTGACGGTATCAAAATTTCCACTATTTAATGCAGCTAATTCATATTGCCATTTTGTATAGTCAGCTGAAGAAAGCGTATTCAGTTGCTTTGCCATTTTCTTCCATGAGTAATATGCATTGTAGTTTACCGAAATTTTACCTTCTTTGCCGCTTTTAGTTGTTACGATGATTACACCGTTTGCACCGCGGGAACCATAAATAGCTGTTGAAGATGCATCCTTTAATACTGTCATGTCTTCAATATCCGATGCCGGGATATCTGAGATGGATTCAACCGGGAAGCCATCAACAATGAATAATGGGGTATTGTCTCCTGTGATAGAACCGCCGCCACGTACGCGTATTTTCATTTCAGCATCGGGAGAACCCTCTGTTGTAGTAATCTGTACACCGGCCATTTTTCCGGTTAATGCTTCAGTGGCAGATGCCACCGGTACAACAGCCAGTGCTTCAGAATTTACAGTTGCGACAGAACCAGTCAAATCTTTCTTCTTGGCTGTACCATAACCGATGACTACAACTTCTTCCAAAGCTTGGGCATCATCAGCCAAAGTTACATTAATAGTTTTTTGTCCTTTAACAATAATTTCCTGTGTAGTCATGCCTACATAGGAGAATATCAAGGTCGCATTGGACGGAACATTTAAGGAGTAATTACCGTCTATATCGGTAATTGTACCGTTACTGGCATTTCCTTTTTGTACTACAGAGGCTCCGATTACGGTTTCTCCAGTCTTGTCTTTCACTGTACCTTTTACGGTTACGTTTTGCGCTGATACGCCAAGCGATATCATTGTTACTATTAAAAATAGTAACATAGTGCGCATGTTTTTCATTTTAGACATTCTTTGCATATTTATAAATTTAAAAAGTGTTTTCCATTACGGTGTATTTCATATATTGTTAATTCCTGATTGCAAATGTAAATTGATATAAAAAAACTGATGTGCAATTTTTGTTTTTAGGATAGTAATTTTTGTTATCTGTCTTACGTAAATGGGGTAATTCCCCTCATGAGCATGTTCTAGGACATAAATTTATAAAAAAAGCTTATTTACTTTCTTTAATAGATAGTAAACAAGCTTTTTATAACATATGTTGTTTTATAATCGGATTAAAGAGGATATAGAGTTTTTACTAATCCGTTTATATATACTTCCAGATTGGTATATTGAGGATTCAGATTGTATTTGCTGCTGTCGTTATTGTCGTTTGGATTAAGTCCGTTGGCTTTTTCCCATTCATCGGGCATGCCATCGTTATCACTGTCAATGAGAGAAGATGTTGTCGTAACATAGTCATCCCATTTTTCGGGTGTATCGCTCTGAGTGTCTATCAAACCGTTGCCGCCACCTTTGGAAGCGGTAGTGGAGAACGTACCTATACGGGTGTCATTAACAATGCGCATGTCTATCTTATCTCGTTTAGGGGTGTCGTATCCATTAGCTGTCCAACTGCAAATCCATGAACCGGCGTATGTAAGTACCGATTCATAAGCAGCATTGGCTGATTCGACGAAACTATAATCTGGTAAGGTAGAGAAACGGGTAGAGACTAATAGGTCGGAGGTTTCCACTTCTGTCGCAATATCGGCAGCATTTCTTTCATCCTTTACAATAAAGGCGGTAGAAGAAGTATTGTCTGCATTGGCTGCTGCAACTTCGGCTTGTTGTGAACTCGACAAATCAGTTCGGGTATTGTCCATTACATTGCCGTTGAGGTAAAAATATCCGTAAACTCCGGCTGCCTGCGGATACTCCTTGCTTCCTTTATCTACATATGCAGTAAAAAAACGTGCGTGAGTTCCGTTTGCAACGGAAGCCGGACCGAGCTTATAGTAGTTGTTCAGAATGTTATACGAACCGCCCTGCCCGCCGTAAGCTCCTTCGTTGGTCCAATTGTAAATTACATTGTTGCATAAATCTACTTTTTCCATATCGGTACGATTCGAGTAGCGGCTGCCGCAAAGACGGGGGGTACGATTGCTGTGGTGGGCAATCAGATTGTGATGGAATGTAGCAGGTGTTCCACCCCATAAACCTCCATAGCCGTGGTTCCCTTTTTCGTGTACGGAGTGCCATAAGCTTTCGCTGATGATGCACCACTGCATGGTGAAGTTGGTATTACCGTAGAATGACGCGCACTCATCCGTACTCCAGCTCATTGAGCAATGGTCGATGATAATGTTTCTTTTTCCAGGATATTCTTTTTGGTAACCGTTCATGGAATCATCTTCGGTTTGTGTTTCGTCGCCCATCCGGCAACGAATAAAACGGATGATTACATTGTTGGCATTAACCCGCAGGGTGTAATCTTTCAGGCAAATGCCTGCACCGGGTGCCGTTTGTCCCGCAATTGTGATATCATCGTTCTTGACAACCAATTGTTTGTTCAGCTTTATAACTCCGCCTACAGCGAATACCACGGTACGTTTTCCGGATTGCTCTACGGCATGACGCAATGTTCCTGGTGCGTTGCTGTCGTCGAGCGATGTTATCACATAAACAGTACCGCCCGCACCGCCGGTAGTATATTTACCTGCACCTTCGGCTCCCGGAAAGGCTGCAATGGCGGAACGGTCCGGAGTAGGATATTCGGTGGAGCCGGAGTTGTCCGTATCAGAGTTTCCATTGTCATCCGGATTGTCTTTGTCATCGGTTCCGTTTCCTCCTTGTTCTGTAGAATTATCTTCACCGACAGGAGTGTCGTCCGAGCAGGCTGCCGTTACCCCTATAAGGAGAGTAACGAACAGAATAGCTTGTATGATTTTGATATATCTCATTTTTTGTTTTTATATAGTAGTTTATCAGAAAGGTTAGTTCTGAGGGAATAAATGGTTGACAAGACTGTTTATATACACTTCCAGATTGGTGTATTGAGCGTTCAGGCTGTATTTGGCTCCATCGGTTATATCATTCGGATTCAGACCATTGTTTTTTTCCCATTCATCGGGCATGCCGTCTTTGTCTGTATCTTGTGGGGCTTTTTCCGATTTGTATGCGGGCCAACCGCCTACATCTGCCGGACGGTCTATCATACCATTGGTGCTGCCGTGCGAACCTTCATAAGTGTAATTACCCTTACGTGTTTCTTCTACGATACGAGTGTCAATGACATCACGTTTCAGAGAAGCTCCGGCGTAGTCAAGGACGGACTTATAGGCCTTACGTGCTGATTGTAGGGAAGTGTGTTCGGCAATATTGAATGGCTTTTCAGTAAGGAGCTCTTTTTCGGGAGCAAAGTCTTTCTTGATGATGAGGCCGTAGCTGTTATCGCGCTGTATTTTATATATATCGGCTTTTTGTTTGTCGGAGAGTTTCGGACAAGAGGGATCTACATAGTTGTCGTTGAAGTAGAATACACCATGTGTACCAGCTGCATTCTTATTCTTGCCATCATCGGCATAAGCAGTAAAAAGACGTTTGTATGAACCTTTGGTAGCGGTAAAGGGTCCCGGTTTGTAGTAATTTGCAAGGAAGTTGTATGAACCGCCTTCACCGGCGTATGCACCGTCGCTGCCGTAATTGTAGATAACATTGTTGAATAGCTCTACTTTTTCTTCTTCAGGTTTACCGGTATAGCGGCTACCGCAAAGACGCGGAGTACGATTAGTGTGATGGGCAAGCAGATTATGATGGAAAGTGGCAGGCTGTCCACCCCATAATCCGCCGTAGCCGTGCGAGCCTTTCTCGTGTATGGAATTGGCAAGGCTTTCGCTGATGATACACCATTGCATTGTAAAATTACTATTATCGTAGAACGAAGCACATTCATCTGTACTCCAGCTCATGGAGCAATGATCGATAATAATATTGCGGTGATGTTTGAAGCCGTTCATGGCATCATCCCCTTTTTGCTTGATGTCATCACCCATACGTGAACGGATGAAGCGTACGATTACATTGTCGGCCTGAACACTCATGGTGTAATTCTTCAGGCAAATACCATCGCCCGGAGCAGTCTGTCCGGCAATAGTCAGGTCTCCGTTATTTATTTTCAGCGGAGATTGCAGTTCGATGATACCACTCACGGCAAAAATAATGGTGCGAGGACCTTTTTTGCGGATAGCCCAACGTAAGGTTCCCTCTGTTTCGTCATCTGCCAATGAAGTAACGGTGTAGACAACACCACCCGCACCGCCAGTTGTGTATTTACCTGCACCATCTGCGCCCGGAAATGCGGGTACTTTACTACGGTCGGGGGCAGGCATGGCGTTCTGAGCATGGCTAATGGAGGAGGACAGTAGTAATAATGTACTGAATATTCCTAAAATAAATGTTTTCATCATTTTATATTCTTTTTATAATTATGTTTATCTTATATTAGTGTGTCTCACTGTTACTTAAACTACCGAAACGATTGACCGCCTTTACAGTATAACGTGCCGAATTGTCGTCTACAAGGTAGGATGTTTCGGTTGTTTTACCGAAGTAATTTCCATTCTTAAAGATGAGATAACATACAGCATTGATATTGTCTGTCCATGTCAATGTAGCATCGTTAAGAGTGAAAGTCGGATCGGGAAGCTTCTCATAGTAACTTCGCGGATTCCAGTTATCGTTTGCCTGAATGATATTCTCGTAATTGCATTCGTTGGCTTCGGCTTCGGTCAACACTATAGGTCCAGTATAGGGAACATTTTTTTCGTCCACTCCTGATTCGCTATAAGACTTGCTTACGTCGTAAGTGGTACGGCGCTTACTCGTATCTACAGGCCAACCTTGATTGGTGGTATTGTACTCGGCATATAATTTGGGCAGTGCACTCATGGTGTACCAGCCTTCGTCACAAATAGGCAAGGAGCAGGATGTATTGATGAATACGGTCATGGGGCGTTGTTGCCAGGCGCGCCCGAAATAGATTATGCCGTTGGCTGCGCGACCATTGCCCGATATTATACAATTGCGGAATACATATCCCCATTGTGTAGATGCCATATGTGAGCCTGCTGTGATATAATTCTGCTGTCCTACATTATAGAATGTGGAGTTTTCTATCAAAAGATTTCCACCACCGAATATGTAGTCTGTTCCGCCTTCTATCCAACAGTTATCTGCATAGTTACGCATGTTGATGTTTTCGGAAGAGCCGGAAGTATAGTTCCGTGTCCACCAAGTGTCTTGGAAGCCACGGAACTTACAGTGATAAAATGCCGAACGATCTGCACGTGTGTGGATGGCTTCCGCTTGCGGGCCAGTTTGCTCATCTACTCCCCATTTGTTTTCAAAAGAAATGTTTTCGGCATAAAAGTTCAAAGCGGTTATGATTGTGGCGCCATCGCGTCCTTCGGGAATGTTGTTACCGTTGGATGTATTACGGCTGGAGTTATTCCAGGCAGCGGTAGGATTGAAAGAACGGTTCGCTTCTGCTTTTGCTAATTCTTTGTTGTAATCGGATTCGCTGAGGCGGCATGTCTTATAAGTGATGATAGTGTTATCCCAATCTTGTCCGATGAGGTGCACATAAGGTTTGTTGATATCTACCAACTCTTCATAGGTTCCGTTGGCCACGAATATGAGGTAGGGAGCATCGTTGCTGGAAGGTACATCGCGAATAGCATCTTGTACGGTCGTATAATCTCCGTTTCCATTGGCATCTACTACCATGACGGCTTGTTTACGTACTTCGATGTTATACTTCAGTGTAATACCGGCAAAAGTTTGATTTCCATTGCGGTCGGTTAGCGCCCCCGAAGGGATATTTAAAGTAACGCTGCTTGCTGTTGGAGCGGATACGTGGAAATAGACCTTTTCGTTGTTGATAACGATGCGCGTATCTACATTGTTGATAGTAATCGAGGAGCCTTCCGCTTGGCGTACTGCCTTGCTGAAAGTCAGTACGATAGTGTCGTTGGAGTAGATGTATGCACCATCTTCGGGAGCATTGGATACCAGTGTCAAAGCACTGGTATCTATGTTGTCGTCATTATCGCTGCAAGCAAAGGCTGTGAAAGCCACTACTGCCGCCAGAAGGCATTTGCTTAGTAAATATAAATATTTTGTTTTCATGAATTTTGTAGTTTTATGTTATTATTTATTCCAACGGGGGTCTCCGTAAATGGCATATTCTGGTATCTGAACTCTGAAATTGCCTCCTGACGGATTTTCGAAGAGTTCAGTAGAAGAGTAGTTTAATTTAGTACTCCAATAATTTGCATAATTGTCTCCTGTACAGTCATTTGTGTAAAATATATTTGCTTTGTTACATGTATTTTTAAGTGTGTTACAAATTCCATCAGATTGAGTTCTGATATGAAGTGATGTAAATAGAGAATTTGAAATGACAATGTTGTCATTTTCTGCATCAGAACGTATCCATTGTGTTGATCCGGCACCACAATTGTAGAATGTACAATGATCTATTGTTAATATAAAGTTGGTTGTTTGATTGACCCGAATAATATTACCACTACAGTTATTAACAGTAGAATTAGTAAATGAAATATTATTGATGGTGTGTCCATTTCTATTGCCAATTATGCTGTAATCACCAATATTTTCAAAGTAGCAATTGTCAATGGTCAGAGATTGAGTTGTTCCTGTTACATTTTTATCATGTACAATAAATCCTCGTGTATCATATATTTTGCAAGATTGAAAAGTTAGTTTTCGTATTGTTGTTGGGCTTACCTGTCTAAATAGAATATTACCAGTACTATTATCACATTTAATTGCTACATTGAAGAATGTAATTTCATCAATAGAAGAAGCTTCAAAAGAAAGTCCTCTAAATCCGATGATAGGTTTATCTTCTTCGCTTAATTCTTTTCCGTCTTCTCCACCCCAAACAACTAAAGAAGTAATTCTTTGGGGTATATTTTTAGTACTGCTTCCACTCATGTCATAATCGGTTTGGGGAGTAAGTATAATGGCTATTTTGCCAGAATTATTTTCATCATTCCAAATATTATTCCATTCGTCTTTAGAATTCAAATAAATTTTTTTGTAATCTTTCAATGGATCTGTTTTAGTAGTGAAGATTTGTTCATTACTTACAGCTATACCGTCAATATTATACAAAGTGAAAGTATACTTAGTACTTCCTATTAAATTATCTACCGTTATAGCTCCTTTGTTCTTATTATCTTCGGCGAGAGGTATGGTTTGTGCTACTTCTCCATCTTTAGTACAGGCATAAGAAGCTACCGTTTCATCAACTTCCCATGTAAACGTCGCTGAAGTGATGCCCGCTTCGATTGTTACATCAATTAATTCTTTGAGTGTGGTTACTGTTTGCTCACCACGAAGTACATCGTCCGTATAAATGCGGAATGTATATGTAGTTTCCCCTTCCAGTCCTGTCACGTTTGTCCCTTCAGCAGATAATTCATTATTCCATACCGTTTCCGGGGCATTAGCAGGCTGATAAGTTAGTTTTGTTGCAGCCGTACCATTGTCAGCCCAAGTTACGGTTACGGACTTTCCACGTATATTCTCTGTTGTAATATTCATGATTTGTTCAGTGGTAGCTGTAGCGATACCTCGTAGAGCTTCTTCATTGTATATCATGAATGTGTATTCTGTACCTAAATCCAAACCGGTCAGCGTGATGCTGCTTGCATTGATTTCCGTTTCTGTTAATTCATATTCTGTGGTTTCTGCTTCTTCTACGTTGTTGGGATGATAACTTAATTTGGTTACATTAACGCTATTGGTGTTCCATTTTAAAGTTATATTGCCGCCCAATACCTCAGGTGTACTAAAGATTTGCTCAGTAGTAGCTTCGGTAATACCACGTAAGTCGTCGTTGTTGTAAATTGAGATATTGTATTTGGTACCCGGTTGCAAACCGCTGAGGATAGCCGATTGAGCGGATATTTCTTCGGAAGAAAGTTCATAAGTCTCTTCTTGTATAGTGACATCTCCGCCAACATTAACCTGCCATTCGTACGACAGATGGGTAACGGGAAGTCCGGCATCGTTCCACTTTACGCGGATACTTTCGGCGGTAATGTCACCGTTTGCAAACTCTTTTTCTAAAATATCCTCTTCAGTGGTCTCAAATGTACCGTCAAGATATGCCCAGCCGGATTCCAATCCGTCACCGAATGATTTTACACGCAGGTAATAGGTGGAGCTTTTGGTAAGGCCGCTGATAAGAGCGGGTACGGTACTTATGGATTTGTCTTCGCCATAGACAATAGAGTTTTGTGCCGTTCCCATTTCCATATTGTCGGATAGCTTTTCGGTACTGACTTCGATGATGTAATACTCTGCGCTGGATGTAGCGCTCCACGATACGGAGGCTGTTTGCGCTGCGGCTTTATCCACTTTGACATCGCGTACACGGAACAAAGCTGCTTTTGAGGGATTTGTCTCCCATTCGTTTCCCTCGGTGCATGCGGTAAAGATGCCAGTCAGACACAACATGCAAACAAGAGTTCGTAATGTAATATATATGGTTTTCATATCTGTATACTTAATTAAATAATGATTCTGTTGGCTCAGGAATTAGTTGGAATATCCGTATGAATTAGACAAACGTCCGTTGGATGCGGATATCGTGGTCGATGCGATAGGCATCAGATAACGGTTCTTTACAACCGCTCCGTTTCCGCTACCTTGTTGTGTACTTCCTACCAGTCCGCTGGATATGGAAGGCAGGTTGGTCTCACTTTGTGTTTTGGTAGAGGTGGTACGTTCGTTACCCCAACTGCTGACAGAAGCATGGTAGTCGCTGGTGCTTTTGCCGGCAGGCAGTCCTTTGTAAGTGATACTGCTCATATCGATTTGCGTATGTGCCGCGTCCAGATAGTTGAAGTAGATGGTACGTTGGTATGCTCCATTCATTTGCTTGAGATAATCACTTTTGAACTGGAGGATTTTTTCAACTAAAAGGTTCCAACGGATAAGGTCGTACTTACGGAAACCCTCACCAGCCAACTCCCAGGCATTTTCATCTACGATGGCATTGAAGAATGTGGTTCTATCTGTGGATATGCTGTTCAGGTAGCTTTCCTCGGCAGTAGTAATGGAGAAAGCACGGTTGTGTACTTCAGCAAGCGCCGCTTTGGCACTTATGCCGGCACTGCCTTCGTAACTGCCTGTAGGACCTGCCAGCTCGTTCATAACCTCGGCATACATGAGTAATACCTGTGAGTAGCGCATCCGCACGCAATTGATACCTGACATCCATTTCGTATCTCCCAAAGTGTTTGCGGCCAGATTAATGTTTTCTTCGGACATCTTACGTATATCCCATTTGCCTACATAAATGCCGAAAGGATTGTTGCCCAGCAGCTTTTCGACAGAAGTTCCGTTTTCTTCACGGATGTCAAAGTTGGCACAGGTAATGTCACGACGTTGGTCGTTGTCACGGAAAGACCATAGATAGGGAGCTGTTAGCTTTTGCTTACCGCTTGAGTTATGTCCGTATTGAGTAGTCTGTCCGTTACAGCGTACTCCGATAGTGTATCCCAACTCGCTGCTTTCTTCAATACCCATTGGGATCTCAAAAAGATTTTCACGGTAAGTCTGGTCGAGTATACGTTGGTTAATCAGATACCATTCATTTTCAAAAGAAGGATTCAAATGGTGTCTGTTCGATGTAATGACAGCAGACAGATGTTTCAAAGCACGCTCATATAATGATTTCCGTGTTGCTTCGTCACATCGTTGTGTAGGATAGGTTGCATCACTGTATTCCGCCGTTTCATAGCCGGCCTTTGCCGATTCGCGTATCATCCAGCCGGCACGTGTCAGGGCAATGTTGGCAAGCAGGGCATGTGCGTAGCCTTTTGTCATACGTTCGGTGGTGTATTCCGAAACTTCTCCTGCCCATGGCAATAATTCTATGGCCTCGTCAAGGTCGTTCATCAGACGGTCCATGAGGACATCTCTGTCGGTTTTGCCTACATATACGTTACTTAAGTCAGTATTCGACGGTTCCATTTTCATCGGTACGTCTCCGAAATTGCGTATCAAGTCGAAGTAAATCATGGCACGGACAGTCAGAGCTTCACCTTTGTAGCGTTCCATGGTTGTACGGTCACTGTTAGTACCCGATTGCATAAGGGAACTTTGCTCAATACCCGTGATGGCAAGGTTGGCTTTTTCGATGATGCCATACATGGTATCCCATACATCGGCAATGTCCGACCATGCGGGACTGGCGTTATAGTTCATATTACCACGTTCGCGACTGGTATTGTAAGCGTCATTTCCGATACCGTCTATCAATTCGCAGTCGCTGTTCGTGCCCCAGATGATGGATAACTGCTGGGAATAGGCATCGTCTTTACCCATGTCACCATACAGACTGTTGATAACCGTACCGGTATAGGCAATCGATTCGTATACATCGTTATAATCTACTTCCGAGGGAGAAGACTGGCTGAGAAAGTCCGAACAAGAAGCAAGTGCGGAAAGACCGGTAACCAGTAATATTTGTGCTATTTTTTGTTTCATTGTTTTCATAATTGGATCGGGTTAAAAAGTTACGTTAATACCTGCCAGGAACAGGCGGCTTTTAGGATAGGCGGCATAATCCACACCCGGAGTCATCAGATTGCGTTTACTGCTTGTATCGACTTCCGGATCCGAGCCCGAATAGTTGGTGATGACAAATAGGTTGTAAGCAGTAAGGTAGATGCGCGCATTTTCCATATAACACTTCTTTACCCATGTTTTAGGGAATGTATAACCGATGCTGAGGTTGTTCAGTCGGAGGAATGAAGCATTCTCTACGGCATAGTTCGTCAGTTGCATGGTACTTGCAGTGGCTGGATTGTAAATGGAAGCATGAGCATTCAGTTCATTCAAGCGGCTGACTACGCCTGCTTCACCGCCGTAGGTTGTCAGCACGGTGTTCCAACTTGAGGGGGAAACCAAATTGAGCCCGGTTACAGGGTCGACCATTGCATAGCGTTTGCCCATGGCGAAATCTTCGTTGAGATTATATCCTGATGTGGAACGTGCATAAAATGCACTCATCAGTTTGGTTCCGTTAATGAGTTTATTGCCGATAGAATAGTTGAAGAATACGTTAAAGTCAAAGCTACCTATGCGACCGTCAAAACCGAAACCGCCGGTAGTGGGTGCTATAGTATTTCCCAAACGTTGTTTCAACGGATTTCCATTCTCATCGCAAACCAGCTTCAAACCACCCGGACGATAACCGTTGCCGGTAATGGTAGGACTATTGTCACTGACTCCGTCTTTTAATATCCAGGTGTTACCGCTAAGAATCAGTTCACCGTCCGGATTGTTTACAGGATCGTATGCGGTAAAGAAACCATTGGTACGATAACCCCATATTTCTCCCAAACGTCCTCCTTCTTCAATGCGGAAATCTTCATAACGTGATATATTGCTTCCTGCCCAATTGCTGTTCTGCCAGGAACCTTGATTATTCAGTTTGTCTATTTTATTACGGTTGTAAGCTATATTGAAATTGAAATTCAGACCGAATTTCTTGGTATCCGCCAATATGGCTTTCAAAGTGAGTTCGGCGCCTTTGTTAGACGTTTGGCCGAAATTCTGATATTGGTATTTATAACCTCCTATGGAAGGTATTTCGGTTTGCATCAGCAGGTCTTTAGTGGTGTTCCAATAAAGATCCAGAGAACCGGATATGCGATTCCCTAAGAAACCGTAGTCTATACCTATATTCCGGGTAATGGTTGTTTCCCATTTCAGATCCGGATTATAAAGGGAAGAAGCGGGGGTGAACATCGAATTACGTATTTCGTTGAAAAACGGAGAGCGGTCCGTGTTACCTGAAAGTGAATAAGTAAGGGTTGTCAAACCGGAATTGATGCGGTTGTTTCCTGCTGTACCGTAACTCAAACGGAGTTTGAGATTTGACATCCACGTTTGCAGGCTTTGCATGAAAGGTTCATCGGAAACACGCCAGGCAAATGCCGCCGACGGGAAGAATCCCCAGCGGTTACCGTTGGCGAATTTGCTGGAACCATCAGTACGTGCTGTTACCGTGAAAAGGTATTTGTCCTTAAAGGTATAGTTTATACGGCCGAAAAAAGATACCATTGTTTCTTTTGCACCGATGGTGGTGAGATTGGGCAGTGCTGTTCCCATACTGATACTTGATAATACCTCGTCAGGTGACATTGCCGCCGGGAAATTGACGGAAGTACTTTCATTTTCCTCACTTTGACTACTGCTTATTTCGTGTCCGAAAAGGATATTGATGCGGTCGCGTCCATGGAATAATTTTTTATTATCGTAGGTAAAGGTATTGGCGTTTCGCCAGTTACGGGTATCTCCATGGGTAAGCATTGCCTGCGGGCGTCCTTGATAACCTAAGTTGGAGTTGCGGGAAGCATCTGCGTTCCATGCTTGGTCTGTTTTATCGAATCGCCAGCCGTAGCCGAATTCAGAACGGAAAGTGAAGTTCTTGAAAGGTTTCCAGTTAAGACCTACGTTGGAGTTCAGATTAAAACGGCGACGTTCGCGATATGTGCCCTGTAGTCTTTTTAACGGAGATATGCGTCCGGACGAATTACTATCATCATCGGAATTATAGGTGAGCGGGTCTATCGGGCGATAACGTACTGCATTTGCTACGATAGAGGTACTTGCATTGGAGTCATTGCTGTCACTTCCACTACTTAAACCGTCAATGACGGAATAGGTCAGGCGTGTTTGGAAATCCAGCGTGAGCCATTTATTAAGTTCAGCATTGATTTTAGCGTTAATGTTATCTTTGTTGTAGCCGGAACCAGCCATAATACTTTTTTCATCACTATGCGTATAGCCTACGTTATACTTGAGTTGCTTGGTTCCACCACTTACGTTGGCATTATATTGTACCTGATTACCTGTACGACCGAATATTTCATCCTGATAATCGGTGCCGGCTACGGATTCCCATATTCCCATATCTTCCCATTCACCGTAATAGTCGGTGGCTCCGGCTTCACGCTGATAAAGTATGTAGTCATAAGGGCTGAGAACTTTTTGGAGTTTCGTTACTTTACGTAAGCCGAATGAGGCACCGAAATTGACTTCTGTTTTTCCTTCATGACCGCCTTTGGTAGTGATAATAACAACTCCGTTTGCACCACGGGCACCATAAATGGCGGTAGAAGATGCATCTTTCAGTACATCAATACTTTCAATCTCATTGGGAGATATGTCGCTGATACTTGAAACTGGGAATCCGTCTACTATATAAAGAGGGGAGTTATCTTGCGATAATGAACCGCCGCCGCGAATGCGAATGTTTACGTCGCCATCGGGAGAACCGTCAGTGGTTGTAACGCTTACACCTGCCAACTTTCCGGTGAGTGCTTCCGTTGCATTGGAAACAGGAATGGCGGCAATATCTTCTGCTTTAACTGAAGATACAGAGCCGGTAAGGTCTCGTTTGTTTACTGTGCCGTAACCGATAACAACCACTTCATCCAGTGCTTGGGAGTCATCCTCCATGGTTACATTAATGTCTGTTCTTCCTTTTATTGGAATCTCTTGTGTTTTCATTCCTACATAAGAGAATACTAATGTTCCGTTGGACGGAATATTAAGGGAGAATTTTCCGTCAATATCAGTAATGGTACCATTACTGATATTGTCTTTTTGTACTACAGAAGCACCAATGACTGTTTCTCCTGTTTTGTCTTTCACAATGCCTTTGATTGTTACATTCTGCGCAGATATACCGATTGGTATCATCATGACTAATAGCAACAGTAATACTGTTGTTATTGTACGCATGCTTTTCACTTTAGACGTTTGTTGCATGTTTTAATTAAAAATGATTTTCTTTTGCAATATGCATGAGGTTAATTTGTGAATGCAAATATAGATTGACGATAGAGGACGCTTTGTGGAATATTTGTTTTTAGGTATGTATTTTTTGTTCTCTGTAATGATTTGTGGTATTAAATCCGCTTGAAGTATGTTGTAGAGTAGAAAAAAAGAGTGTGTCAAAATACATTTGATGATTTCTTTTAGGCACGGATTTCGCGGATTTCACGGAAAAAAACAAAGAAAATCTGTGTTTTCCGTGTAATCCGTGCCTAAAAAGAAACAAATAGCAAGCGAATGTTAGTTTTGACACACCCTCTTACACTTAATGATTAATGGGGCGAGTCGACAGTGTATATTTTTTCCCAGCATCGGTATTAATGTCGTAAATGTGAGTCTCTAACTTTTGAGATGCTGATAGCGGTGCATTGGCTGCAACCAACGGCTTCCGTATCGGTTGGGATAGCAGCAGCGGATTATTGCATGACTCTTCTGTCGCCGGTGTCAGTTTTTCTCCATTCAGATATAAAGGGGAGGTGGTACGTATGCGTAAGGTTCCGCCGATGGTGGAAGTTATGGTAACTGTTTGCACTTTTCCTTTTTCCCATTTCATCTCTTCCAGCAGAAAACCGCCGCGACAGCGAATTCCTTTTATAGTGCCATGTTCCCACACATTGGGCAATGCAGGCAGGAGATGAATGGCACCGTCATGGCTTTGTACAAGCATTTCGGCTATGCCGGCCGTGCAACCGAAATTGCCGTCTATCTGGAAAGGCGGATGGGCATCGAACAGATTAGGATAGGTCCCTCCGTTTTGTCCGCGTTCATCGGTGGTGGGGTGGAGTTGTTCGGTAATCAGTTTATAGGCGTGATTACCGTCGAGCAGCCGTGCCCATAGGCAGACTTTCCATCCCATAGACCAACCGGTGGAGTGGTCTCCACGGGCAATCAGCGATTTCTTGGCCGCTTCAAAAAGAACGGGAGAATTATAGGCGCTGATTTGACGGCCGGGATATAGTCCCCATAAGTGGGAAACATGACGGTGGTGATCCTGAGGATTGTCCCAGTCTTCCATCCATTCTTGCAACTGTCCCCAGCGTCCTACCTGCATGGGTGCCAAATGCTTGGCCACGGTTTGCAGGCTGTCTGTGAAGGATTTATGCTCATTCATTAAGGTGGCGGCTTGAATGGTATTGTGGAAGAGGTCGTAAACCATTTGATTATCCATCGTAGCACCGGCAACAATTACAAAATCGCGTTTACCGTTAACAGACGGACTGTTTTCCGGTGAATAGGAAGGAGCTACTACCAGCCAGTTGTTTTGGGGTTCGCGTACTAAGAAGTCCAGATAAAATTCGCAGGCGCCGCGCATAATCGGATAAACCTCTGCTAAATAGTTCTTATCGCCGGAGAACAGATACCGATCCCATAAGTGCTGGCAGAACCAGGCGTTACAAGTGGGCCAAACACCATATTTAGGACCGTCTACGGCGCCTGTACTGCGCCATATATCGGTGTTGTGATGCAACGTCCAACCACGGCAGCCGTACATGGCGGCACTCTCGCGACCTTGTATGGCTACTTCTTTTACCAATTGCAGAAACGGCTCGTGCATTTCGGGCAAGGCAGTGGTTTCTGCCGGCCAATAATTCATTTCTACGTTAATGTCGGTGGTGTACTTCCCGTCCCAGGGAGCACGCAACTGATAGTTCCAGATGCCTTGCAGGTTGGCGGCTTGTCCACCCGGCTGTGAAGAACATATTAAGAGATAACGTCCGAATTGGAAGTATAGGGCAGCCATTTGCGGATCGGCAGTAGAACTGAATTCTTTTACACGCCGGTCTGTCGGTTTCTTGATTTGGGAATTGCTGCCCAAGTCGAGGGAAACGCGGTTAAAGTATTTTTGATAGGCGGCAATGTGGGCTTCTTTTCTTTTTGCGTAGTTCTTGCCGGCCTGCTTCATGTATTGCCGTGCGGTTTTAAGTGCATCTCCCGATACGTCTTTGTAGTTTATGAAGTTTGTACCGATGGATACGTACAGAACAACGCTATTGGCATTCTTGACTTGCAAAGTACTGTCGGAGGTTGCTTTTAGCGTACCGCCGTTATTCTCAATCCGGGTAAGTGCGGTGAATCGAACCTTTCCTTCAATGCCTTCGTGGTCGTTGGCCTTTCCGTTGAGTTGCAATTCGTTGAGGGAAGAGATGCGGCGCTCTGTGTTTTCGATATAAGGAGTGGTGTAATGCGCAGTGAAAGAAATGCTTCTTTTTTTCGAGGCTGTTAGTCTGATAACTAATAACCGGTCGGGAAATGAGGTGAATGTTTCCCGTACGTAAGTAATGCCATTGGCTGTGAAACGGGTGGTGGCTATTGCCTTTTCAATATCCAGATCCCGGTAATAGTCATCGTATTTACTGATTCCTTCAAAATCGAGATGCAGTGTGCCGACCGTTTGATACGGCATTCCATTGGCAGATTGTGAGCAGATGGCAGGGCCGCATAACTCTTGCGCTTCTTTATTTTTCCCTTCGAATATCAGTTGGCGTATGCGGGGCAACGCTTCTTTTGCCTTGGGATTGGTGTTGTTGTGAGGTGAACCGCCCCAAACAGTCTCTTCATTGAGCTGGAACCGTTCGTGTATGGGGTCGCCGAAGACCATTGCTCCCAAGCTTCCGTTGCCCAATGGCAGAGCTTCTACCCATTGTCTGGCAGGGCTGTCGTACCATAGTTTCAGGACGGTATCATTTTGTGCCGTGACCTTACCGCCGAAACAGCAAAAGGTAAGGATTAGCATGAACCATTTTTTGATCATAGCTTGTCAGTTTATCCGTTTTAAGATTTCTTCCGCTTTGTCTGCGATATAATCGGGGTGAAACTCCTCTAACTCTGTCCGTGGACGGAACCCCCAGGTTACTCCGCAAGACGTTATTCCGGCATTGATTGCCGTCTGCATATCCACGCCGGAATCTCCTACATAAAGCACATCTTTTCTATCTGTTTTGGCAATGGATAGAATATCGTCTACAATGGTCGGGTCAGGTTTCACGTTTACTCCTTCCCGTTGGCCGAATACGGCGACAAAGTTTATTTTCGGGAAATAGTGAGCTATCAGTTTTTGGGTTGCTGCTTGGTATTTATTGGATGCAACCGCTATTTGCAGTCCCAGCGACTGTAATTGTTCCAGCAGTTCGGGTATGCCGGGATAGGGACGGCTCTTGTCGGCATTGTGTGCATCGTAGTAAGGAATGAATTCCTTACGGACACGGAGCACATTTTCCTCGCTCTTCTCTCCTTCGGGAAGGGCCCGCTCAAATAGTTTGTTGATTCCGTTGCCCACCATGAAGTTATAGGCTGATTCCTCGTGGGTGGGGTAACCAAGTACGCTCAATGCATGGTTGGTACTTTGCGCCAAATCGGCAATGGTATTTAATAATGTACCGTCTAAGTCGAATATAACAAGTTTCTTCATTGTTTTCTCTTTTTTATTTTGGGAACAAAGATATAACAATTTGCAGGGGTTATATAAAAACTCACCATAGATAACGCGGATTAATACCGATTTTAAGATAGATACCTGATAAACCGGAAATCAATGTTATCTATGGTGAGGCAGTATTTCCATGAAGCCTGTTATCTGGTAATTCTGAACCAGTCTACATCTGTCCAGCCGCCGTCGTTGGTAACGATAGCCGGGCGGGTACAGAACATGCCAACTTTGGCACCGATCCACTTGCCTTCTTTTACTTGGAACGGTTTGCCCAATGGCTGGAATTTCTTTCCGTTGAGGCTGTAACTGAAGTGGCACATTACTAACAGGTCGTGTCCGCCTTCGCTCTTGGAAATCTTTTTCCCGTCAGAGGTGAACTTGGCACGCAGGTAAATCGTATTATCCTTTAAATCGACTGTACCGTTTACGGTTTCGGAAGTACCTTTGTCTGCTTTGGGGCAAGACACTTGAGACAATACCAGGCCTTTGTCCGTATTTTCCAGGATAAGTCCGGCGTAGTCAAGTCCCATAACTACCAGTCCGGTACGTTCTCCTTTGTATTTCTCCGTCGGTTTGAAGGTCAGCTTCATTGTGGCGGTAAAGTTGTCGGAAGGAGTTTTTTGCAACAATAGGTTGGCTGCATCCCAAAGGTTCTTATATTCTTTGACAACTGGGTAGGAGTAAAGACGTACAATGCCCCGGTCGCCTGCATAATAGGCCCATTTTTCATTGATGTTGGCATGCCATTGCCACTGCGGAGAGAGGGTATAACCGTCAAACTCATCGCTTTCTTGCGGAGTGCGGATAGGATATGTCTTGCCTACGTTCGGCTTCGTATGAACCAGTACCGGGTCGCCGCAGCCGTCGCCGTCTTTGTCGATGCCGATAACCGGCCAGTCGTTTACCCATTTCATAGGTTGCAGGTGCACCAAACGGCCGTATGCGCCGACATCCTGAAAATGCAGGAACCAGTCTTCACCGGTAGGAGTGTCTACCCATGCTCCCTGATGAGGGCCGTTGATGGGGCTGTTACCCTGTGCCAGTACCTTCTTCCATTCGTAAGGGCCGTATATGTTCTTGGAGCGGAGGACAACCTGCCAGCCGGTGGGCACGCCGCCTGCCGGATGGAAGATGTAGTAATATTCTCCTCTTTTATAGAGTTTGGGACCTTCGCAGGTCTGATGCGCTTCATGACCGTCGAAGATGATGCGCGATTGTGTTATGGCTTGGGTGGCATCCGCATTCAACTCGCAGATGGATATGATGCTTTTCAATCCGGCACGGCTTCCTGCATAGGCGTGTACCATGTAGACCTTTCCGTCTTCATCCCAGAAAGGGCAGGTGTCTATGATGCCCTTGCCCGGTTTTACGAGCACGGGTTCTGTCCACGGGCCTTTGGGGTCTTTGGCTTTTACCATGAACGCGCCTTGGTCGGGGTCGCCCCAAAAGATGTAGAATTCACCGTTATGATGGCGGATGGCAGGCGCCCATACACGGTTGCCATGCTCCGGACGTTCCGGTGTTTCGATAGGGGGGAGGGCGTAGGGAACGGCAGCGCCGATGATACTCCAGTTAACGAGGTCTTTGGAGTGTAAAATCTGCAGACCCGGCAGGCAGTTGAAACTGGAAGAGGTCATATAGAAATCATCTCCTACGCGGCAGGCATCCGGATCGGAATAGTCTGCGTAGAGTATCGGGTTCTTATATTTACCGTTGCCTTGGTCGGCTACCCATACCTCGGAAACATAATTCTTTTCTTGTGCCGCCAGCGGCATTGCCAGCAGCAGGCTGAGTCCTAAAAGTGCGTTTCTGCTTTTCATGTTACGATTTGATTCTTTGAGTGTTTAATTCTTGATTTTAATCTGAACCGGGTGTTGCAACTCTTCTTTCCACTCGCGCATATAGGCAAACCATGCTTCGGGAGTAGAATATCCGAAAGTTTCCTTGCATGAAGTAAACATGGTGTAATGGTGGAAACGGTCGCTACCCGGTGCAGAAAGGGTATAAAGGAAATTATCTTTATCTTTTACTTCCTGACGGATATATTTCTGAGGAATATAGGTGGCAATGCCCACTGTCTCTTTGGCGTATTTTACGGTGTCGTTGACCGGCCAGTGCCTTCCCCAACTGCCTATCAATCCTTTGTGATCTGATTCCGAGCGTGTTTCGTTGCCCATGATATTCTGCACACCGGTACAGAACACTTCGTTCTCCAGCGGTTTGTCAAAGAAAGTCTCTACCAGCAGGTCACGGTGTCCGGCATAAAGGATATAGCGGTTGGTCATGTTCAATTCTTTTCCCTGATAGTTCCAGCCTTTTACGGCTACATCGACTATGGTACGTATAGGGCCGTAAGCAAGAATGCTTTCGGTGCGGAAAGCTATCGGTTCTATGTGGGTGGCCTTCGTTCCGTCCCAACCTTTCAGGGCGCCGACACCGCAACTGTTGCCAACCATCAGTACATCGTCTCCGAAACCGCGTGCAAGCTGTTCGTCATTGGGATAAAAACCGCTTTCCTTGATTTCCAGTCCTTTTTTGAACTTGCCGTATGGGTCAACGGTTTGCTTTTGATTGAAATAAACGCGGTAAGCCACTAATTCCGATTCGAACATCGGCCCGTGCCCGTGTAGCATATTATAAAAATTGGTAGTGCCCGGTACTGTAACCGACTGTGTGGGGGCGTGCTTCTGCTTTTTTGCATCGCGTATCAGCATTTCGGCAAATACACGTGCCGGATAGGTCTTATCTGCTTGGGCGGAAGACAAGGTAATTGCCAGCGTTTTCTTGCTTTGGGCAGGAATGTCCATGACAAATGCCAGCTCATCGGCTTTTAAATCGCCGTTCAAGTCGTCCAGTTGCGAGGGGATTTCTTCACTGCCGTTCATTACAACAGCCGAACGTACGCGGAAGCCGGGTTGCAGGTCTTTGATTTTCAGTACTACCGGAGCATCGCTCTTGTCCTTGCTCCATGAGTTGGTTACTTCTACCGAAATGGTTTTGGTATTTGGTTGTGATTGTGCGGCAAGAGTGCATGCGCACATTAACAGGAAACCGGTTAAAAAGGTCGTTTTCATAAGGAATGTGTTTAATAAACTGCGGCAAAATTAAACTAAATAGAGCAGACAGCTCTTTCCCTTTTGGCAAAAAGGCTGTCTGCTTTGCGCTTATTGCTTATTGAACTTTACTTAAAAATCCAGCATTTTTCCTTCTGCGCCAATAGCGGAATATACTTTTCCGTCCACTTTCAGATTTTTGGCGTTTTTCACATCCAATGTGTGTCCCTTAGTCTCTATACGTATGTTTTCCAATGTGACACCTTCCGCCTGGCTGATGACAACGCCTTCTTTGGCATCGTTGATGATTACATCCTTTACGGTTACATTCCTGATGGGCATTTCGGGCAGTCCGTTGAAGAACATGGCGCGTCCGGAACCCTTGCAGATGATATTGGAGATGTGAATATCCCGGAAAGAAGGCGTTTCAACAGTCACTTGGGGAACTGCTGTCTTCATGCGGCCTTTCAGGTCTTCTTCCGTTTCTTCACCGGCAGCCTTGCCACCATAGAATAGGTCGAAGAGCAGTGCTTCGTGGGGTATATCAATCATGTGGATGTTGTGAATATAGATTCCCTCTACAACACCGCCGCGTCCTCTGGTGCTTTTAAAGCGCAAACCTACGTCTGTGCCGAGGAAAGTGCAATCTGTTACATAAATATTTTTCACGCCGCCGGACATTTCACTGCCCACGACGAAACCGCCATGACCGTGTAACACAGTGTTATTCTTTACGATAACGTTCTGGCAAGGTTCGCCGCGTTTGCGTCCGTCCTCGTCTTTACCGGATTTGATGCAGATGGCATCGTCACCGGCATCGAAGATGTTATTGATTATCAATGCATTCTTGCAGGATTCCAAATCCAGGGCATCGCCGTTCTGAGAATACCAGGGATTGAATACTTTTACTTGGTTAATGGTGATGTGCTCGCATGATAGCGGATGCAGACACCAGCTTGGTGAGTTCTTGAATGTAACACCCTCTAACAGGACTCTTTTACTCTTGACGATATTGAGCAATACGGGGCGCAACCACGGACGGATTTCATTCCATTCCTCGTCTGTTTCGATACCTTCGGGATTATTGAAGTTCTTGCAGGCCAATGCTCCCTTTAGCGATCCGGCTGTGGGATACCATATGGATTTGTCTACTACACCGCCCGACTTGACAAGTGCATCCCATTGGCCGGCAGTCAGTTTGCTTTTTTTTACCGGACGCCAGCTATCGCCCGAACCGTCGAATACACCATAGCCTGTAATGGCTATGTTTTCTGCGTTGCGCGCAGAAATAGGCGACTGGCAACGGCGGGTATTCAACCCTTCAAACGATGTCTCAAGAATGGGATAGGCATTGAAATCATCTGTAAAGACAACGAGGGCATTTTTCTCCGTATGCAGATTGACGTTGCTCAATAACTCAATAGGACCTGTCAGCCACAATCCTTCCGGAATGACTACTTTACCGCCGCCTTTTGCATTGACGGCTTTAATGGCATCATTAATCGCTTTTGTGTTTAAGGTAGTTCCGTCGCTTTTGGCTCCGAATTGCAGGATACTGACTGTATAATCAGGAAACGACGGCTGCTCAACCTTTGGCATGTTGAAAGGCAATTCTTTATAGATGTTCTCATCTATAGAATTTTTGCATTGGGCATGAACAGCATTCTGTGCAGGCAGTAATGCAAGAGAAAATGTGGTAAGCGTAAATAGCTTTTTTAGTAATGTGTTCATTCGTGATACTATGTTAATGAATTTATGAATTTTGATTTGCGGATTAAGCGGCATTTCCTAATCTTTACTTTCCATCTTATTACTTCCCCGTAAGCTGCTCTCACGAGTGGCTTACGAAAGAAATAATAAATGATTCATGTTAACCTAATTCTAACCTTAAATAAATTATTATGAAAAAACCTCTTAATTACCGTTTGCAAATGTATCGGGCTTTGGTAGAAAAGATGTGTACAAATTGTTGGTTTTGGTGTATTTTTTGCGGTTTTACCCTTTTCTTTGTGTGCATTCGGGGTTTTTGCACTATCTTTGCAACTCAAAACTTAGTAAAAAAGGTATGAGTTACAATTTGTTGAAAGGAAAAAGAGGCATTATTTTTGGTGCTCTGAATGAGCAGTCCATTGCCTGGAAAGTAGCAGAAAAAGCAGTAGAAGAAGGTGCAACGATCACCTTGTCCAATACACCTGTCGCTGTACGTATGGGTGAAGTTTCGGCATTGGCCGAAAAACTGAATTGCGAAGTTATAGCAGCGGATGCCACCAGTGTGGAAGATTTGGAGAATGTATTCAAACGCTCTATGGAAGTGCTGGGCGGTCAGGTGGATTTTGTCCTTCATTCTATCGGTATGTCTCCTAATGTACGCAAGAAACGTACATACGATGACTTGGATTACGATATGTTGGATAAGACGCTGGACATTTCGGCAATATCTTTCCATAAGATGATACAGGCTGCCAAGAAGATGAACGCTATTGCCGAATACGGTTCTATCGTGGCTCTGAGTTATGTGGCAGCGCAACGTACGTTCTACGGTTACAATGATATGGCGGATGCAAAAGCACTGTTGGAGTCTATTGCCCGTAGCTTTGGTTATATCTACGGACGTGAGCACAATGTACGTGTCAACACAATTTCCCAGTCTCCGACAATGACCACTGCCGGTTCGGGTGTAAAGGGTATGGACAAACTGTTCGACTTTGCCAACCGTATGTCTCCGCTGGGTAATGCTTCGGCTGACGAATGTGCGGATTACTGTATCGTTATGTTCTCCGACTTAACCCGTAAGGTTACTATGCAGAATTTGTTCCACGATGGCGGTTTCTCCAGCGTAGGTATGAGTTTGCGCGCTATGGCTACTTATGAAAAAGGTCTGGATGAGTACAAAGACGAAAACGGAAATATAATCTACGGATAAAAAAGGATGATGAAGCGGTAAAGTGATAGGGTTTTCAGGCTCATAGCCTTATCGCCTTACCGCTTTACCGCTTTTTTATATCCCTTTATAAATCTTACCACTCTATTTTTATTTCTTTAGTTGATTTACATGGAAACTGCTCTTTATCTGTTGCCTGTTACTTTAGGCGATACTCCTGTTGAAACCGTATTACCCTCTTATAATAAAGAAGTGATTTTAGGTATCCATCATTTTATAGTGGAGGATGTGCGTTCGGCACGTCGTTTCCTGAAGAAAGTCGACAGGGAAATAGATATTGATTCGCTTACGTTCTATACGCTCAATAAGCATACTTCACCGGAAGATATATCCGGATATCTGAAACCGCTTGAGGCAGGAAATCCAATGGGAGTGATTTCCGAGGCAGGATGTCCGGCTGTTGCCGATCCGGGGGCGGATGTGGTGGCTATAGCGCAGCGTAAGAACTTGAGGGTGGTTCCTTTGGTCGGGCCTTCTTCAATCATATTATCGGTTATGGGTTCCGGTTTTAACGGACAGAGTTTTGCCTTTCACGGATATTTGCCTATTGAACCCGGTGAGCGTGTCAAGAAACTGAAAGCGTTGGAACAACGCGTGTATAATGAGCATCAGACCCAGCTTTTTATAGAGACTCCCTATCGTAACAATAAGATGATAGAGGATATTCTGCATAACTGCCGTCCTCAGACCAAACTTTGCATTGCTGCCGATATTACATGTGAGGGAGAGTATATTAAAACGAAAACGGTGAAAGAATGGAAAGGGAAGGTTCCCGATTTGTCTAAAATTCCTTGTATTTTTCTCTTGTATAAATAATTTCTTTTGTGTGTTCGTATTCACGTTCGAAACAACTGCTGAAAAAGTTTCTGTGAAGGTTATGCTCTATTTGCTGGAATGTCCAAAGTTTTCCGCCTTTGAACTTTTTGTTGCATAGGATGGAATCATTGTTCAGGTCAAGGATAAAATTGTAGACCAGGCGGTTGGTAATTTCATTCTCAAAGTGGTACATGAAACAGAAGTGGAGATTTTGGGGCGGAGCTGAGGGAAGGATTTCTTGTAAGATTCTTTCAGCACCTTGTTCCAGAGTTTCTCCATACAATAAGTAGTTCTCCATTAATATATCCGTTTTGCCTTTTTCGAGTATGCTGCATTGAGGACGGGGCAGTAAAAACAGCATACCGTGTGAAGTTACGGTGATGCGGATAACGGGATTGATATATTCGTTTTTCCGGTTGATGGCTTCTGAGGCCATTGCTTTTCCAATAACATCTCCTTTTTTTGTCACGATAGGTACAAATACGGTATGACTCATTATCTTGTTGAAATAGTATATGCCGAACTGATTGAACAAGATACCCAGTATGAATACGCAGGGCGGCATGATACGGAATAAAATGTAGCGTAGCGTATCGTTCAGCGGATGCCCGAACAATATGGCAAGCGATATGATAAGAAAATGCAGGAAACCGATGAGCAGTAATACACGGGCCGATACTATGGCGGCTTCGGCTCCTTGTGCAAAAAACTGCTTGCAGCATTTATGGGTCTGGGCTGTGTGATAGTTCAAAAAGCGTCTTCTATTCAGAAAGATGATGAGCGGAGGTATAATCGCACTGATTTCCAGCGTAAACGGAAACATTGCTTCCGGACAATAATCAGCGGAAAAAAAGGAAGTTATTGTCAATAACAGTAACATTCCTGTCGTGCTGTATAATATGAATTGGGGGATATGCGGCCCCTTGCGCTGCCACATATAGATACTGGACAACACACCTACGCCTGCACCGATGTAGATAGCAATGTCTTGTATTATGAATTCACATAATATAATGGATATAATAACGGGAATATATCCGAGCGACATATTAAACTTAGATGATAGAATTCGTTGCTTGCCCATTACTACGCTATTTTGCCGTTTCCTATTCAACAAACGGCCGGTATAAAATGTTCTTTATTTCATCTTTTTTGTAGATATTGGGTTGATTTTTCTGCATGGTAGGACGAACGGACCAATGGTGCGCTTTCTACCTGGGTGAATCCTTTTTTTAATCCGAGTTCCTTGTAGGCGGTAAATTGGGCAGGGGTAACATATTCTGCTACGGGATAATGCTTATGCGTAGGTTGCAGATATTGTCCGATAGTGAGTATCCGGCAACCTGCGTCGCGCAGGTCGTCCATGAGCGCAGCCACTTCATCCGGAGTCTCCCCCAATCCTACCATAATGCCGGATTTGGCAACAGTGCCGCTTTCGGATATCTGCCGCAATACTTCAAGGCTTGTTTCATAATGAGCAGCACTCCGTACCAGCGGACTGATACGTTTTACGGTTTCCATATTATGGGAGATTATCTCCGGCCGGGCTTCGATAACCATGTCTATGAGTTCCTTTCTTCCCTGAAAGTCAGGAATCAGTACTTCAATGGTCGTATCCGGGTTGAGGCGTTTGATTTCGCGGATTGTTTGCACCCAATGGGCGGCTCCCAAATCCGGCAGGTCGTCTCTGTCTACGGAAGTGACAACGGCGTGGGAGAGCTTCATTAAGGCGATGGATTCGGCTACGTGCACCGGTTCTTGCGGGTCAAGCGGCATGGGCTTGCCTGTTTGTGTATTGCAGAACTTGCAGCAACGGGTACAGATGTCTCCGCCTATCATAAAAGTGGCCGTACCTTTTCCCCAACATTCTCCCATATTGGGACAACGTCCGCTGCTGCATATCGTGTGCAGGCAGTGGGATTCTACAATGCGTTTTGTCTCGGTATAACGTTCGTTGGCACCGATACTTATTTTGAGCCATTCCGGCTTACGTACTCTTTCGCTCATTTACTTTTTCAATTCCCGATTAAAGAAGTTCGTTAATTTGGTATACAGATGCAGACGGGTGTTGCCTCCGAAGATGCTATGGTTGCGGTTGGTATAAACCTGCATGTCGAACTGTTTGCCAAGTTGTACGAGGTGTTCGGCATATTCCGCGCAATTCTGGAAATGAACGTTATCATCCGCCATGCCATGTACCAACAACAGATTGCCATGCAAGTTGTTGGCACGGGTAAAGGCGGACGAGGCTTTGTAACCTTCGGCATTTTCTTTCGGGGTACGCATGAAACGTTCGCCATATACGGTATCGTAATAGTTCCAGTCGGTAACCGGAGCGACGGCTGCTCCGGCTTTGAATACGGGAGTTCCTTCGCTCATGCTCATAATGGTCATGTAGCCGCCATAACTCCAGCCCCAGATTCCGATACGATTTTTATCTACGTAAGGTTGGCGTCCTAAGTACAGGGCGGTTTCCACTTGGTCTTTGGCTTCTTTGACACCGAGATTCAGATAGGTGCTTTTGGCAAATTCCGCACCGCGTCCGCCCGTGCCTCGTCCGTCTACGCACACTACGACATAGCCTTGGGAAGCCATGTAAGTTTCCCAGCTCACGCCGAACTTGTCAAGTACCTGCTGCGAGCCTGGACCGCTGTACTGATACATCAGAACCGGATATTTTTTGCTTGCGGAGAAGTTTGCCGGCTTTATCATCCAGCCATTCAGTTCAGTGCCCTCAGAGGTCTGGAAAAAGAAGAATTCTTTCTTCGGCATATCATATCCGTTTAATTTCTGCTTCAGTGCGGCATTATCTACAAGTGTGGTCAGCGTTTTGCCGTTATTGTCGTTCAGGGTGATGACAGTCGGAATATCCAGGCTTGAATAGCGGTTCATGAAATACTTCATGTCTGTACTGAACAGGGCGCTATTTGTCCCTATATGCGATGATAACTTTGTTTTTTTGCCTTTGCGGTCTATCTTGTAGATAGCGCTGCGCAGCGGACTTTCTTCGTTGCTGCTGTAATAAAAACTTCCGTTTTCGGGGTCATAACCCAGGAAATCCTGTACTTCGTATGAGCCGGAAGTGACCTGTTTGATAAGATTTCCGTTTATATTGTACCAGTACAAGTGGTTGTATCCGTTTCTTTCACTGACAAAACTGAAAGTCTCCGGATAGAAAATGATGTTGTCAAATACATTCTCGCGGATATAAGTGTCGCTCTCATCACGTACGGCCAACTTGCATACGGTACTGCGAGGGTCGGCAAAATACAGGTCGAACCGGTTCTGGTGGCGGTTCAGCGTCATGATGGCAAGCTTGTTCGGGTCTTGTGTGAAACGGATACGGGGAATGTAGCCGCCTTCTTCCAAAGGAAGATTGATTTTGCGGGTTACTTTGGATTTGATATCAAAAGTATGTACGGATACTTTTGAATTCTTTTCACCTGTCTTGGGATATTTATAAGTATATTCTCCCGGATATTTCTCGTAGGGGGCAATATGAGGCACTTCTCCGGCAAATACCGGGAAAGTATAAGAGGGAACTTCCCGTTCGTCGAAACGGATGAAAGCCAGCATCTTGCTGTCGGGACTGAATTCCAAGGCACGGTTAAATGCGAACTCTTCTTCGTATACCCAGTCGGGAATGCCGTTCAGCACTTCATTGCGGCTGCCGTCTTCGGTCACCTGGCTTTCGCTGTTGCCGTAAAGTAATTTAACGAGGAAGATGTTGTTGTCGCGCACAAAAGCCACTTGGTTTCCATCGGGCGAGAAGATGGGGACTTGTTGCGGTCCGCCGTCCGACAGTTTCTCCACTACATTGTTTATCTTGCCGTCCAAATTCCGCTTCAGGCTATATATATAATGTACTGCTGTATAAGAGTGGCGGTATACAGGCACTGTTTCTGTTGCAATAAGCAATTTGCTGCCGTCCGGAGCAAAGCTGTAGCTGTCGAACTTCTTGAATGGACACTCGCGGGCAGTAGCCGCATCGAACAGCACTTCTACCGGTTTACCTGTCTTGAAAGAGTATTTGATGATTTGTGTCTTATCCGCATTCATTTGCGAATAATGTTCGCCGTCTCCCGGAATAGGGATGACACCCGAAATGTTTTGAGGGATAAATTCTCCGGATACGATTTCTTTCAAATCGAGTGGCTTGCTGTTCTGGGCAAAGCCTGCCAGTGCACAAAGGCAGAAAAAAAGTGCAAAACTTATTTTTTTCATATCTCTTAATTCGGTTATTCAGGGCAAATATACGATAAAGAGAAAATCTAATCTAATTAATTAATGATAAATTCCGTTTTGTGTCAGGAAATTTTTCCGGCTTTTCCACCATGTCGTGAGTTTTCTTTAATAATTCCCGGCAGAATGCAGAGGGTAAATAATTTATTTGAGTGAGCGCTTAAACAAAACAAGCATGATAGCCAGTGAACCTATCATTATATAAGGGTAAAGCACGATGCCGTTGTCATATGTGAAAACCATTCCCATCAGTCCGTTCATGGCAGTTTGTCCTATAAGGGCGATGGCGAGCGCTATGCCGAATGCCGTTCCCGACAATGAAGGGTAGCGGGTTCCGAGAATACTCAGGATAACCGGATAAGTAGACGATAATCCCATTCCTATTACAGCCATGCCTGCAGCAGCCCGTATGAAACCGGGAGCTGCTGTCAGCAGGGCAAAGCCTGTTGCAGTGAGGATAAGACTGTAGGGGAGCACCTTTGCCGGTTGTATCTTTTTGAAAAGTACGATTTGCAGCATACGTGCTACGGTGAGTCCGGCAACCATACAGGTGAGTGCTATCAATCCCTGATTGGCAGGTATGTCGGTTACCTGACCGAAATAACTGGTGGACCAGTTATTGCATACTCCTTCAATGCCGCTTTGAAAGAAAAGAATGAAGCTGAGCAGCAGCAGGCTGCTTTCTTTCAGCAGGCCTAATCCTTCCTTTACAGGAAATCCCTGCGCTTGTTTGGGTGCGGGAAAACGTATGGGGATGCAGAACAATATACCTGCCAGCATAATGATGCCTATACCTTGCAGGATGGTTTCAAAAGAGTGATGCTCGGACAGGATTCCCAAAAGGCTTGGTATGCCAAGCGCTCCCAACCCGTAGAACACTCCCAGGAAGCTGATCCGGGAGCCTTTTTCGGATTCTCCGGAGATGTCGGAAACCAAGGCGTTGGTTTCACCGTTAAGGATGCCGCCGCCCAGACCTATGCCTACGATGGAGATTTGAAGGAGCGGGATGCTTTCGAAAAATATCAGTCCTTCCAATCCCGATAATACGATGATGCAACTGGGCACCAACAATGCTTTGTGTCCGAAACGGTCCGCAATAGGACCGAAAATCAACGAACCGGCCAGCATGCCGATGGGAAGAAAGGTTACCAGTGACGTAGTTTGCAGTCCGCTTAATTCCAGTTTTGTGACGAGAGAAGGCAGTACCGAACCCAATGTAATCATTGAAACACCGAAAAAACACATTCCGATGCACGCTGCCGTGAACACAAGATTCTTATGATAACCGCTATTCATACAAATGTTTTTTTTGATGGTAGGAATATTTTGTTGTGTCTTTCCATATTATATACAAAGTTATGAATTTATTTCAATCGCTATGCTTCCGGTATTATAAATTTGCATGTAGAATATGTAATCGGACTCTGAAATGTATTTGTTGACGAATATGTGGCTCTTCCATGGCAGTTATTAACATATCTAATCCGTTTTCTATTAGTAAAAATCGAAGAAAAGTTTTACTTTTGTTTCTAAATAACATAGGCTTATGAGTGCGACTCCTCTTTATAATGAATTTCCTTCTTTCCTGAAACGTTATTTTCCGTATAAGGTACAGAAAATTTCGTTGAATGCCGGGTTTACCTGTCCCAACCGTGACGGGAGCAAGGGGTACGGCGGCTGTACCTACTGCAATAACCAGACTTTCAATCCCGACTACTGCCGTACCGAGAAGCCGATAGTCCTGCAACTGGAAGAAGGAAAGCGTTTTTTTGCGCATAAATATCCCGAAATGAAGTATCTGGCATATTTTCAGGCTTACACCAATACGTACGGAGAACTGGAGTCCTTGAAGCGGAAATATGAAGAGGCATTGGCGGTAGACGGAGTGGTGGGGCTGGTTATCGGTACACGTCCCGACTGCATGCCCGATGATTTGCTGCGGTATCTGGAAAATCTCAACAAGCATACTTTCCTTTTGGTGGAATACGGTATTGAGAGTACTCGCGACGAGACACTCCGCCGCATTAACCGCGGGCATACTTTTCAAGTTACCGTCAATGCGGTGGAGCGTACGGCTGCTTGCGGAATACTGGTCGGCGGACATGTAATCCTGGGGCTGCCGGGCGAGACTCACCGCAGTATCGTGGCACAGGCGAAGGACCTGTCGCGTTTACCGCTCACTACGCTGAAAATGCATCAGTTGCAATTGATACGCGGCACCCGTATGGCTTTGGAATATGAACGGAATCCCGAAGACTTCCATCTTTTCAATGTCGATGAATATGTTGACCTCGTGGTGGACTATGTAGAGCATCTCCGTCCGGATATTGTTCTGGAACGCTTCGTCTCCCAATCTCCCAAAGAGCTGCTTATTGCACCCGACTGGGGACTGAAAAATTATGAGTTTAACCACCGGGTGCAAAAAAGAATGAAGGAACTTGACGCATATCAAGGAAAGAAGTATGAAATGTGAGAAAAAAGACTTATTTTTGCCGCTGATTAAATATGGAATCAATCTAAATTAGAAGATAATAACAATGAACCCAAAAACAGTGATAAAAGGAAAAATCCACTATGTGGGAGTGAATGACCGCAATAAGCATTTGTTTGAAGGTATGTGGCCATTGCCTTACGGAGTGTCTTACAACTCTTACCTGATAGACGATGAAACGGTTGCGCTGATTGATACTGTAGATATTTGTTACTTTGAGGTATATCTTCGGAAGATAAAGAGCATAATCGGCGAACGTCCCATCCAGTATCTTATCATCAACCATATGGAACCGGACCATTCCGGCTCTATCCGCTTAATCAAACAGCATTATCCCGACATCATCATTGTTGGCAACAAGCAGACTTTCGGTATGATAGAAGGTTTCTATGGCGTGACGGGCGAGCAATATATGGTAAAAGATGAAGACTTTCTTGCCTTGGGCCACCACAAGCTTCGTTTCTATATGACTCCGATGGTGCACTGGCCCGAAACCATGATGACCTTCGACGAAACGGAAGGCGTGCTGTTCTCCGGTGACGGCTTCGGATGCTTCGGTACGCTCGATGGCGGATTCCTTGATACACGCATGAATCTGGATAAGTATTGGGACGAAATGGTTCGTTATTACTCCAATATCGTGGGCAAGTACGGCTCTCCCGTGCAGAAGGCATTGGCAAAGCTGGGCGGTCTGCCCATCTCCACCATCTGCTCCACTCACGGACCGGTATGGACGGATAATATTGCCAAGGTTATCGGCATCTACGATCGCTTGAGCCGGTATGCGGCCGAAGAGGGTGTTGTCATTGTCTACGGTTCCATGTACGGCAATACCGAACAAATGGCGGAAGCCATCGCTGCGGAACTTTCCGTTCAGGGCATCAAAAATATTGTGATGCACAATGTCAGCAAAAGTAATCCGTCTTACATCATAGCCGATATATTCAAATACAGGGGTCTGATAATCGGAAGTCCCACGTATAGCAACCAGATTTATCCGGAGATAGAATCACTGCTCTCCAAGATATTGGTACGCGAGGTGAAAGGCCGTTATCTGGGTTACTTCGGTTCGTTCTGCTGGGCAGGTGCAGCCGTGAAGCGCATGGGCGAATTTGCCGAGAAAAGCAAGTTTGAAATCGTGGGCGATCCGGTGGAAATGAAGCAGGCCATGAAGGACATTACCTACGAGCAATGCGAGAATCTGGCACGCGCCATGGCGGAGCGTTTGAAGAAAGACAGACAATAAAGTTACCCCTAATTTATTAACCTGATAAAATAATTGTAATGAGACTAATCATTCAACCGGATTATCAATCCGTATCACAGTGGGCGGCACATTATGTAGCTGCCAAAATCAAGGCTGCCAACCCTACCCCCGAAAAACCGTTTGTATTGGGATGTCCCACCGGTTCTTCGCCTCTGGGTATGTACAAGGCCTTAATCGACCTGAACAAGAAAGGTATTGTATCTTTCCAGAACGTAGTGACTTTCAACATGGACGAATATGTAGGCTTGCCGAAGGAACACCCCGAAAGCTACTATTCCTTTATGTGGAACAACTTCTTCAGCCACATCGATATCAAGCCGGAAAATACCAATATCCTGAACGGAAACGCTGCCGACCTCGATGCCGAATGTGCACGTTATGAGGAAAAAATCAAGTCTTACGGCGGTATCGACCTCTTCATGGGTGGTATCGGTCCCGACGGACACATCGCTTTCAACGAACCGGGCTCTTCCTTGTCGTCGCGTACCCGTCAGAAAACGCTGACTACCGACACCATCATTGCCAACTCCCGCTTCTTTGACAACGATGTAAACAAAGTGCCCAAAACATCTTTGACCGTAGGTGTAGGCACTGTGCTCAGCGCAAGGGAAGTGATGATTATCGTAAATGGCCACAACAAGGCCCGTGCCCTTTATCATGCGGTGGAAGGACCTGTGATGCAGATGTGGACAATCAGCGCGCTGCAGATGCATGAAAAGGGAATCATCGTTTGCGACGATGCTGCTACGGCAGAGCTGAAAGTCGGTACATACCGTTATTTCAAAGACATCGAGGCAGACCATCTCGACCCGGAGTCTTTGCTGAAATAAGAACGATACATTTTAGATAAACGGCCGCCCGTTCTTCTCTTTGTTGTGAGAGGACGGGCGGTTTTTACTTGTAAGGAAATTTATCTGCTACGCTTTAATATGACCGTAATCAGGTATATGTATCCGGTTTCGTGATAGCGTAACAGGTGTTTTTTTTATTTTCAAACTCTTAAAATTGGAAACAGATAGATGTAATTATCCTATTTCTGCTGTATGAAAGATAAGAATAAAATCATAGTCAATCCCTATCAATCGCCCTGCGGCGTGCTGTTGCTTGGTTCGATAGGCGATAAACTCTGTCTTTGCGACTGGCGGACGGAAAAGCATAGTGCCCGGGTGGACAACAGACTGAAACGGATGTGGAATGCCGAATTTGAGGAAGGTACTTCGGCTGTAATCGAAAGCGCCCGGCAACAGTTGGACGAGTATTTTGCCGGAAAGCGGCAGACATTCGATATACCGCTCCTGTTCATAGGTACGGATTTTCAGAAGACAGTGTGGAGTGAATTGTTGAAGATACCTTTCGGCACGTCAGTTTCCTATGGAGAAGTGGCACGGCGCATCGGCAGACCTGCGGCAGTGCGTGCGGTAGCTAATGCCAATGGAGCAAATCCGATGTCGATATTTGTTCCTTGTCACCGGGTAATCGGCAGTGACCGTTCCTTGACCGGCTACGGCGGCGGGCTTGGCTCCAAACAGAGATTACTTGAGCTGGAAGGGGTTTTGTGATATTGATTACAGGCTGAAGTGCTGCTTTTCCGGATACCATATAATAAGGTATATAGCCGATGTGTTACATAACATAGTTTAGTAACACAGACGTTTTATTGCTTTTCTTTTGATTAATTTCTAATTTGCGGCTCACTAAAATAATGGCATACGGAAGCATGCTGAGTATTCACTTTAAATCTTATATATCATGAAAGTATATCAGACGAATGAAATTAAGAACATTGC
>OGRJ01000081.1_pt1 | contig 85199 bp, 91 predicted proteins | sample 1553411 | NCBI WGS metagenome assembly OGRJ01 (sample SAMEA2580084, study PRJEB22360) | human gut metagenome | biome: human gut; feature: human-associated habitat; material: faeces | place: Denmark | collected 2008/2010
ATATTAGATGAAAAAAGTTTTATTGTTCGGCGCCACGGGTATGGCCGGACATGTAATCTATTACTATCTTCGAAGCACGGGAAAATATGATATCTCCAATGTGGTTTATCGTACTCCGCTGACAGAAGACAGTATAGTTGTGGATGTGACAAATCGTGATGCGGTCGTTGATGTGGTTCATAGAGTGGATCCGGAAATCATAATCAATTGCATCGGCATTCTTATCAAAGGCTCCAAAGAGCATCCTGATAATGCTATTTTGATAAATGCTTATTTTCCACATTTATTAAAAAGATTGTCAGATGAAGTTGGAGCCAAGTTAATTCATATAAGTACGGATTGTGTCTTTTCGGGAAAGAAGGGAAATTATACAGAAGATGATTTTCGGGACGCTGATGATGTGTATGGTCGTAGTAAGGCTTTGGGGGAAATTATCAACAATAAAGATTTGACGATCCGTACTTCTATTATTGGCCCTGAACTAAAGGATAATGGTGAGGGATTGTTTCATTGGTTTATGCATCAGAGTGGCAAGATTTGTGGATTCAGGACGGCTGTATGGGGTGGCGTGACTACTTTGGAGTTGGCAAAAGCCATTGATTATGCTTTAGATAGTGGAACTACTGGATTGGTTCATTTAAGTAATGGCATTGGTATTTCAAAATATGACTTGCTGTGTATGTTTGAAGAAATTTGGCAAAAACAGAATGTTGAGATCACATCCTGCGATGCGAATGGAGTAGATAAATCTATAAAAAAATCTCTCCGTTTTGATTATGAAGTTCCAAGCTATCATTATATGTTAGAAGAACAAGCTATCTGGATGAAAAAATATATTGATTTGTATACTTCTTATTAAATGGCTTAATGAAGAAAAGGCTTTGGATTGTTTCTGAATTTTATTATCCAGTAGTTACATCTACTGGTTTCTATATGACCGAGATTTCTGAATATTTGGTTTCGAAAGGTATGGATATACATGTAATCTGTACCGGAGCCAAATATAATGAAATTGAGAATTATCATCCCAAAAAGTTTGAAATACATAATGGAGTACATATTCATCGTGTGTTGATGGCAGAAATAAATAAAAATAACTTTGTAAAACGTGCGTTTCGACTTTTTCTTTCAAGTATATTTCTTGCTTTTAAAATTTTGAAGAATGTAAAGCGAGGAGAGGAATTATTGGTGGTTACAAATCCTGCTTTTCTGCTGGCATTGATTCCTGTGATATCATTTTTTAAGGGGATTCACTATAAACTTTTAGTACATGACATCTTTCCAGAAAACCTGGTAGCAATCAAAAAGATAAATATATTTTCTTTAGGATATAAAATTCTAAAAATGATTTTTGATAAATCATATGTCAATGCTGATCTCTGCATTTCCATTGGTAGAGATATGACAGAAGTTATCAAAAGAAAAACTAAAGGAAAGACAAAAGTAGAACTGATACCTAATTGGGCGGATAATAAAGAGGTTTTTCCTTTACGTAAGGAAGACACTCGTTTGTATAATCAATTGGAAATTTCTGGCTTTATATTTCAGTTTGCAGGAAATTTAGGATATGCACAAGGCTTGGATAATATATTATCTGCTATTTCACTTGTGGAAAATAAGAATATTTCGTTTTTATTTATTGGCGGTGGGGCGAAAGCGGAAGTGATTAAAGCATTTGGTGAACAAAAAGAGAATGTGATTTATATAGGATTTCAAGAACGTTCTATGCAAAAAGACTTTCTGAATACTTGTGATGTTGCGATTGTAACACTAAGTGATGGTATGTATGGTTTAGGAGTTCCGTCTAAGTCCTACAATATTATGGCAGCCGGCAAACCTATATTATATATTGGAGATGAAAAATCAGAAATTGCATTATGTATAAAAGAATATAATATCGGTTGGCTTGTAAAGCCTGATGATCCATATAGTCTGAAAAACATGATAGAGTATATCTATCAAAATAAAGACAGTTTAATATCTATCCAGAATAATGCTAGACTTGTCGCAGATACGGTATTTGCAAAAGAAAGAATTCTGAATCGATATTATGCTTTATTGAGTTGATTTTTAGATTTTAGAGAATTATAAATTTTCATGAAACTTTTATTTACAGGAGCCTCCGGGTTCTTGGGTAACAACGTACGCCCTTTTTTAGAGAGAGTATATGATGTCACAACTGTTGGCCTAACCCAACAAGATAATTATACAGTGAACATTGCTAAGGAGGTTCCAGAGCTACACGAACGCTATGATATTGTATTACATGCCGCCGGAAAAGCCCATTCTATTCCTAAAACGGACGCTGAACGACAGGCGTTTTTCGATGTAAATCTACAGGGTACGAAGAACCTTTGTGCGGCGTTAGAGAAGGTTGGAGCACCGAGAGCTTTTATCTTTATTTCTACAGTAGCAGTATATGGTTGTGATGATGGAGTGAATATCACGGAAGAGTATCCGCTAAATGGAACCACTCCTTATGCTATGAGTAAACGCTTGGCGGAGGAGTATTTACAGAATTGGTGTCGGAAGCACAATGTTGTGTTGGGGATAATTCGCCCTTCCTTGATAGCTGGGCCTAATCCTCCGGGCAATTTGGGAGCAATGATAACAGGGATTCGTAGAGGAAGGTATTTCAGTATTGCAGATGGTAGAGCTCGGAAAAGTGTACTGATGGTGCAAGATATTGCGAACCTGATTCCTTTGCTGGTTAGAAAAGGAGGTATCTATAATGTATGTGATAGTTATCAACCTACATTCAGGGATTTGGAAACACTGATTTGTAAACAGATGAATAAATCGCTGCCTTTATCGATCCCTTATTGGCTGGCAAAAGGCATGGCTTTGATAGGGGACTGCTTGGGTAAGAAAGCTCCATTAAATTCATTGAAGCTTGATAAAATAACCAAGTCGCTAACCTTTAGTAATGAGAAAGCAATGCGGGAATTAGGGTGGAAGCCAACAAATGTATTAGAAAATTTCAAGATAGAATGAGTATATGCTTTTGGATTGTAATGGCTGTAGTAAGTGTAGCAGCTTTTTTATTTGTCTGTGTTCAGGTATGGTTTCATTGGATTAATAAAAACGAATAATGTATTACGTAATTATTTTGGTTCTGTTGTTCCTGACAGAACTTTTTTATTTTAGGGTGGCTGATAAGTTTAATATCATAGATAAACCCAATGAACGTAGTTCTCATTCACGGATTACTTTGCGTGGTGGTGGAATCATCTTCTATTTCGGAGCTTTGGCTTATTTCCTGACTAACGACTGGGAATATCCTTGGTTTATATTGGCATTGAGCCTAATAACATTTATCAGCTTTGTAGATGATATTCGTTCTACTTCCCAAGGTTTACGGCTGGTGTTTCACTTTTCTGCCATGGCCTTGATGTTTTATCAATGGGGATTGTTTTCGCTTTCCTGGTGGTGGATCATTATAGCTTTGATCGTTTGCACAGGTATCATCAATGCTTATAATTTCATGGATGGCATTAATGGTATTACAGGTGGTTATTCATTGATTATTTTAGGAGCATTGGCTTATATCAATGAAGAAATGGTATCCTTTGCTGAACCGGCTTTAATTTATACGGTGCTTTGTTCAGTGGTGGTATTTTGCTTCTTTAATTTCCGCAGGAAGGCGAAGTGTTTTGCCGGTGATGTAGGTTCTGTGGGTATCGCTTTCATACTGCTTTTCCTGATAGGGAAGTTGATTCTGAAAACGGAGGATTTCAGTTGGATAATTCTTTTGGCAGTTTACGGAGTTGATAGTGTTTTGACTATTATTCATCGCCTGATGCTCCATGAAAACATAGGCTTGCCACATCGGAAACATATGTATCAGTTAATGGCAAATGAGTTGAAAATACCTCATGTTGTGGTTTCGTTGGTTTATATGGCTGTGCAGGCTATAGTGATTATCGGATATATCTATTGTCAGAATTGGGGATACTTGTATCTTTTATGCGCTATTTTATTGCTCAGCTTCATTTATGTATGGTTCATGAGGAAGTATTTTAGATTGCATTTATCTGTTTAAGTGAGATGATACTCATACTGGTTCCCGGCAGACAATTATTGTCTTGTCGGGATTTTTTTGTCCACAATTGAACAGGTAGTATCAGCCGGAGTTATCCGGTAGATGCTACCCGGGACAAGTAGGCTTTAAAGTTCAAATTTCACTGCCGCCCAACGGTTTTTCTCTTGATGGTGTACAAAGTGTAATCCGTTACGTTCGGCCTCTGCCTGGATCAGAGGAATGTCGTCCACATAGAATCCACTCATAAAGAGTTGGGAACCTTTGCGCATGCAACGTACATACTGTTTCATGTCATTCAGCAGAATGTTCCGGTTGATGTTAGCAATGACTACGTCAAACGGACCTATATCTTCCAGTGAAGAGGCGTCTCCCTGGAATACGGAAATATTGTCTACGTGGTTCAATTCAATGTTTTCAAGTGAGTTACGAACGCACCATTCATCAATATCGATGGCAGTACAAGGTTCTGCACCACGCATGCGAGCAAGAATGGCAAGGATGGAAGTGCCGCAACCCATATCGAGAAGGGACTTGCCTTGTAGGTCACTGTCCAGTAGTTCACCGATGATGAGACTGGTGGTTTCGTGATGTCCTGTACCGAAAGCCATTTGCGGATTGATGACAATATCATATTCTGTTTGGGGAACATCATGGTGGAAAGTACTGTGGATGACACAGCGGTCACCAATCACAATCGGTTGGAAGAAGTTCTTTTCCCATTCCTCATTCCAGTCTTTATCTTCGGCTTCTGTAAAAGTATATTCGATTTGGGTGTCTGGTAGGGGGAACTCGTCAATAGCTGCTTTTACAGTTGTTTCATCATACAAATCTTTTTGTATATAGGCAGCAATACCGCCTTCTTGTTCAACAAAACTCTCAAAACCTGCATCGCCCAGGATAGCGGAAAGCACATCGTTTACTACTTCTGTACAAGGAGAAGTGCGGAAAGTAAATTCTAAATATTTCATTGGAATATAATTTATTGTTAAATGCAAAGCCTCTGTTAGCGAAGCGAACCAGTTTCTTTGTATACTTGTTTATTAGCTGCAAAGGAGTTGCAAATCAACTCGTAACAAATTGATTATTATTATATTATTATATATCGTTTTTGCTTTTGCAGTTTTCTTGCAGTTTTTCGCAATTTTCCTGCTCAGTCTTCACCTTTGACTTGACCCTGTCGGCATCCCAGCCGTTGATGAAAAATGAACCATTCCCGGTAAGCAGCCACACAGGGGAAACCATGTAATCAGTGACGAGGTTTTCCAGCCACGCCACTTGAAATATGTCCCGTCCCGGCTCTTTCTCCAGCGTGTACATATTCCTACGGTTTATCCCGTACCGTGTGGCGAATGTTTGTTTGCCCCGGATAACCTTGTTCTCAATCAAAATCTGCAACGCATCAAAGAAGCGTTTTATTATGACTTGGCTTTGTCCTGTCTGCATAGTTCCTCCTGCTTTTTATATGCCGCTGCAAAGCGGTCGTTGATTTCCTTGTTTCTCTTTTCAAGCAGCGCATTCCACTTGTTTATGCTCTGCAAATCAAACTGGCAGTTTCCCTCCGTGACCTCCCGGAGTTCATCGGGGGTCATAACAGGCATATACTTCTCAATCTCCAGCAGCCGGGCAAGGCGTTTCCGCACTTCATCAGCAGCAGAGGTTATCATTGCTCCCTCCCCAAGCAACAGCCACCGGGCATTAAGTTCTGGGAACTTTTCAAGCAGGGAAACTATCGGGCGTATGCCGATGCCGCTCTCCCCTTTTGTCAGCCTGTTGAGGTACTGGGGCGACCAACCCATAATCTCGGCAAATTCCGCTTGTTTGCCGGAGGTCTTGTATTGTATGATGTCAAGTAACCGCTCGTGTATCATTCCAACTCTCTTCTTGTTATCATCTTCCCGTCCTCATTTTTTAGAAAGGCTTTTCCGATAGTTTCAATTTTTATTGTTTCTCGAACCATGCCGCCATACGAATTAGCACCGCCAACATCTAACGTCCAATAGACCTTTGTACCGTCAATCTCGTATTTTTCGCTATATACTTTGACGGAATTTGGGTCTTTGGCGGTCTTTTTAAGATAGAGCATATAAATATCTCTTCCCTCTCTTACAGCTGAATTTTCGCAACTCATTAGAGCCAGCGAACAAAATAATACAAGTACGATTTTTTTCATTTTCCGAAATTCTCAATGATTGATAAAAGGCGGTCGATTTGCTCTTGGCTCTTGCTCAACTGCTCAGACTGCCTTTTGATGATTTCCAAATAGTCTTTCTCAGTTTTGTTTACGGTTACGGAGTGTCCTTGTATATTATCACCACTTTGGTTGTTTTGAACAATACCATTATTGGTAATGTTTCCCTCCCCGGTCAAGAGCCAATTTACAGATAAGCCAAACAACTCATTCCATTTCTGTGCCTGTTTCTTTCCGAAAGCCTTCTTGTCATTCAATAAGGCATTTACATACGATTGCGACACTCCAAGTTGAGCGGCAATTTCCTCTTGCGTTATGCCCTTTTCTTTGAAAAAAGCACTCAATTTTTCACCTATTTTCTCCATAATTTATAGTTTGTTGATTTTCAACACTTTACGGAGCGGCAGAAAAATTTATCACTTTTATAACCAAAAAAGTTGAACAAAAATTTTGTTTATAACTAAAAAGGTTATATTTTTGCATCAAGTTTCTAAACCGCTTTATAAAACGGTTTCAAAAATACAAATAAAATTTGAAGTAAACTAAAAAGTTGAGCAGAAAATATGATTGTAGCAACATTTTGGAAATCGGACTTTGCAGAGGACAACCTCGAACAGCTTTATGAAATACTAAAACAATACGCTGTAAAAGGGGTCGGATGCTGGTTTACGGATAGGACGAACTTCATACAGGCTTGCTTGCCTGATGAAGATAGTTACGAGTGGATAATGGAACACGTTGCCAACTATGGCGGCCCCTCTCTGAATAAATAACTTAAAAAGTAGATAGATATGATTGATGTAAGAACACCCATTGAAAAGGCAAGGGACGAGCGGAACAAACGTATCTGCAATAGTTTCTTGAAGCTATCCAATGAAATGCCGGATTGCAGACCGCATCGCATCTTCGGACTGATAGCGGAAAGTGTGGGGATGACTATTCCCGGAGTGAAAAAGATTATCATTGATAACGGTCTGTATCAATGTAAGAGCAAGTAAACCAATTAGATTATTCATTATGGATATATTTGATAAAATCGGCAGTTGGTTTCAGGTGATTGCATCCGGGTATTTCGTCCTGTTTACCCTATTCCAGCTTATTAGAACATTGGTTAAATATTCGGACACATTCTACTTCCTCTGTTTTGCAGCAATGCTATTCCTCTCTTGGAGGTTGTTCCGCTTGTCATTGGTAGAACTGAAAGAACTAAAGAAAGGAGGCAAGAAATGATTACATCCATTGAGCCAAAAGTGAGCGACACAGGCAGGTACTCCGTTACTGAAACCTGTAATGTGCTGGGTATTCATCGCAACTCTCTCCGTAAGTACACGGAACAGGGGCTAATCAAATGCGGCTTCCGAAAATTGACTGCACGAAAGTTCTACGCTGGTCGTGAGATACTGAAATTTTGGAGGTCGCAACTATAAGAAACAACAAACAGCCGCAAGGCATAAAATTTTAGAGTATGAGCGAAATTATCGAAATCAAGCAAGCGGAAGTCTTGCAGGCTATCAATCGCAGCGAGATTGATATGCAGGTATCAACGGCAAAGCAGTACCCTCGCAACCTGCCGGAAGTTCTTAACAAGATTGCGACCTACGCAACTATGGACACTGAAACAGCCTCCGACTGTTTCTATGTGCTTCGCAGAGGCGGTCAGAACGGAAGCAATACCATTGAGGGGTTGTCCGTCCGTATGGCTGAAATCATTGCTGGGGCGTGGGGAAACCTCCGTGTTCAGACACGCATCATCGGCAATGACGGCAAGACGGTAACAGCGCAGGGCATCTGCCACGACCTCGAAACCAACGTAGCCGTGAGCGTTGAGGTCAAGCGCAGAATTACCGACAAGTACGGCAAAACTTTTTCGGAGGATATGCAGGTGGTTACGGGTAATGCTGCCAGTGCGATTGCTTTCCGTAATGCCGTCTTGAAAATCGTGCCTAAAGCTGTTACCAAGCGAGTAATTGCCGATGTCAAGCAAGTTGCGCTCGGTCAGTCCCTCGACCTCGAAACAAGCCGTCAGAACATGATACAATACTTCGCTAAACTTGGAGTGTCAGAGGAACTTCTGCTTGAATATCTCGGATTGAAGAAGCGTGAGGAAATCGACAAGGAGGCAGTGTTTGAACTCCGTGCTACCGCCAACGCTATCAAGGAGGGAACGACCACCGTTGAGGAAAGTTTCATGAAGCCTATTCAGGAGAAGCGACAAGCTGCCGAAGCAAAGAAGAAGTCGGAGGAAGCCAAGGAAAAGGCTTTGGCGGCTCAAAAGCGACAGGGCAAGACGAAGAGTGACGATGTGCCGGAAAATGTCGATAAGGAAACAGGAGAAATTAAACAGTAATATCAACCGGGGCGCAAGCTCCACAACAACATCAAAATTATGACAGAAAATTTGAAATCAGCCATTGAGACTTGGCAGAATGAAGAGGGTAAAAAACGTGCAATCTTGGTAATTGCAATCGAAGAAAAAGAACGCAATGAGGAGGAAACAAAGTGCGAAACCTCTGTTGCCGTAATGGGTAGTGGAAAACTCCTTGTTGAAGCCGTGAAGCGAACAAAGATGGATGGCGGTGTAGCCGCTAAAATCTTCCGTGATGCTGATATGAGTATGTTACTTGAAAAACTTTGCAGATAATATGAGCTACACAATCATCAGACCAAAAGACCGCCAAGAGTGGTTGAAACACCGTGAGAGCGGTATCGGTTCATCAGAAGTAGGCACAATCCTCGGACTGAACCCGTTTGAAACCCCGTATCAGTTATGGCGCAGGAAAATGGGGCTGGACGCTCCGAAGCAAGAGAACTTCGCAATGAAAGCCGGGCATTACCTCGAAGATGCCGTAAGCCTTTTCTATCGTGACGAGACAGGCAAGGAGATTATCAAGGCTTCCGCTGGGGACTGGCTTATAGTAAATAACGAAAAGCAGTACCTGCGTGTGTCCCCTGACCGCACGTTTTGGATACCGGGCAGACCCAAGTCAGACCGCAACAAGGGCATCCTGGAGTGCAAGACAACACAGATGGAGGTCGATGCGGACAGCCTGCCGCAGCACTGGTTCTGCCAACTCCAGTATCAGTTGGGCGTTGCAGAACTGGAACAGGGTGCGCTTGCATGGCTCACTATGGGGCGTGAGTTCGGCTACCGTGATATGATGTTCGACAAGGAATTTTACGACTACATGATTGAGGAGGTTGATAAGTTTTGGACTGACAACATCGTGGGCAAGCAAGAACCGCTCCTTTCCAGTGTTGAAGATGTCCTCCTGAAGAATCCAAGACACGTTGTCGGCAAGAGCGTGGAGGCAGACGATGAACTGATTGCCATGTGTTCAGAACTAAAGACCATCAAGGAGGAACTTGGAGGGCTTGACAGCCGCAAGAAAGAACTTGAAAATACCATCAAGATGGCTATCGGTGATGCGGAGGCTCTTGTTGCTCCCGGAGTGAACAAAGCAAAGCCAACCATCCTCGCCACATGGAAAGCGGCAAAGGACAGCACGAAGTTTAACGAAAAGCAGTTTGCAGCAGACAAGCCGGAACTCTACGCAAACTACCAGTATCAAGTTCCCGGTTCACGTAGATTTTTGCTCAAATAATGGAAGAGAACCTGTACGGAAGCCTATGCCTGACGGACATTCCAAAAGAACTTATCACGGTCGGCAAGAACGGCAAGAAGTACCTCAATATCGTGGTAAACAAGCGCAGAGAGGTATCGCAGTTCGGAATGACCCACTATGTCAAGGCTCACTGCAAAAAGGAGCAACAGCGTGAGGGCGTGAATTACTACATCGGAGAATTGAAGCCAAGCAGTTATCAGAACAACAATGCTACGGGGCAAGGTGCTTCCACCGTTCCCGGCAACGAAGATGATTTGCCATTCTAAAGCCTGAAACCATGCACTTGATTAGCAACCAGCAGCGGCAAGATGTTATTGACTTCCTGACTTCATTTATCGAGTTGACAGCCGATAAAGGCAGCAACCGGGTGTATAACCTCAAACGCCGTGCTGGATTGCTTGTCAGAAAGTTGAAAGACAACAAAGAAATTGATTATAAACTTATTAAAAGATTAAAAGATGAACTCAAAAAAGATTGAAATCGAAGTGCCTAACGGCAAGAAACCCGAATGGGTAAACGGAGTGCTGACCCTCGTTGACGAGAAGCCCAAAAACGTAATGGAGCGTATCAAGACATTCGAGGATGCCTGTAACGAATTGGGTATAGACCATAACGAGTGGATGCAGGACAAGAAAGAACTTGGACTGGAAGCCGATGTCATCGCCTACCTGAAACTGCGCATCATCGCAACGGCTCTCAACGAGGGCTGGAAACCCCAGTTCACTACGGACGAATACCGCTATTTCCCGTGGTTCTGCCTCTATACCCAGTCAGAGATTGACGAAATGAACGAAGAGGATAAAAGCCGTGTGGTGTATCGGTCGAACTACTATGCGTATGCGAATGGCGGTGTTGCGTATGCGTACACGAGCCACGTTTCATCGAACTCGAACACGTACTTTGGTTCTCGGCTTGCCTTCAAGACACGCGAACTTGCGGAATACGCAGGTCGCCAGTTCGTTGAGATTTGGGCTGATTACGTTTTCAAGCCGGAGGAAGAGAAGTAAGATTACTAACCGGGGCAGCAATTCCGCTGCCCCATAATTCAAAACAATATGGATAAAGTTTTAGGACAAGAGTACGAGGGCAAGGCAAGAATTGACTTCCTGCGTGACAACTGCGATGCGGTTGAGGACTTGGGCTACACGAAGCAGCTCCCGAATGAGGAAATTGAGGCGTTGAAAGACCGCCTTGTTGAGAACAACATCCAACTGCGTGATGTCCGTGCCGACAAGAAAGCCGCCAACAAGGAGTTCAACGACCAAATCAAACAGTTGGAGGAGAGCAACGATGAAGTGACCGGGAAACTGAAAGCGAAGAGCGAGTTTGTCACGGAGGCTTGCTTCAAGTTCGTTGACACGGAAACCCGTGAGGTGGGTTACTACAACCGTGAGGGCTTGCTTGTTTACTGCCGTCCCGGTCGCCCGGAGGAAATGCAGAAGAGTATGTTTTCTCCAGTTTTGAGAACTGGGACTGAGGGCTAATCAACTAATTTACAAACATTCAAAATTACATCAAAATGGAACAGAAAATCAAAGAAGAAGTAAAACAGCAGATTGCTGAAATGGTAGCCAACGGACTTCCGGCTGGCGTGGGTGAAATCATTATCCGTGAGGGTAAGGCAGTGGAACTGAAAGAGCCTGTCAAGGTCAAGATACAGGGTACGATTGATGCCGCTGCCCGTTGGTTGGAAACACGTTTCGACTGCATCAAGGAAAAGACCTGCCACGTGATTGTGAACCGTGAGCAGTTGACAATCGCCCTGCAGTGCAACGAGAACAACCACTACGGCACTCTCGTTGTCGGCTCTCTGACCCTCTCCCCGGAGTACAAGCGTTTCGGCATCAACGAGGGCGAGTACATCACCAACTTTGAAATGGCTGAACTCATCAAGATGAACCGCTCATTTTTCGATAACAAGTCAGTCGCAATGAAGCTGGTAACGGACTTGTAGAACTTCAAGGCAAAGGTCGATAAGGAGATTGAGCAGAGCAACAACAACCGTGGCGACAGACGCATCCTGATTAACCAGGCGGTGGAACACAACTTGCCGGAGGCGTTCAACCTCATCCTGCCCATCTTCAAGGGAACAATCAGGCAGACAATCGCAGTGGAGGTGTACGTGAACCCGTCCGACTTCTCCTGCACCCTCGTTTCCCCGGAGGCAAACGACCTCGTGGAAGAAATGCGTGACCGTGAGATTGATGCCGTACTGGAGCGCATCAAGGAACGCTGCCCGGACATCGTGATTATCGAGCAGTAAAATAACGGTAGCCGTAATGCTGAAACATAAAGTTGGCAGCGTGGCAGGTTCTACGGCACAAATTAACAAAACAGAATAAAAATGAGTGAAGCAGGAAAAGAATTTGGAGATTTTGTCAAAGCACTTCGGGAAAGCAAATACGAAGACTTTGTTGCAAACACTTTACCCGCACTTCAAGATAGTGAAGAGGTGAATAATATCACGGAGGAATGTTTTTGTTTTGCCGTTAGCACAAAGAATTATGGCGTGATTGACATCTTTCCAAAATCAAACAAGATTCGTATTAGACGGCAAAATAAATGGGTAAAACCGATATTGCCGTGGTTGAGAAAATATATCATTAAGAAATGTATCAGTTAAGAGATTATCAACAACAGGCTTCCGATGCCGCTGTGTCGTTCTTCCAACGGAACGACAAGAAAAACGGTATCATTGTGCTTCCAACGGGCGCAGGGAAAAGCCTTGTCATTGCAGATATTGCCGCCCGGCTTGATGCCCCGGTGCTGATATTTCAGCCCTCAAAGGAGATACTGGAGCAGAACTACGAGAAACTTTGCTCCTACGGGGTTTTTCATGTCGGGATATTCTCGGCTTCATTCAACCGCAAGGAGGTTCAGAAAATCACCTTTGCGACCATAGGGAGCGTGAAGAACTGCAAGGACTATTTCAGGCGTTTCCGCTACGTTATCATTGACGAGTGCCACTATGTCAATGCGGAGGCAGGAATGTACAAGGACTTCATAGAAACAATCCAGTGCAAGGTTTTAGGGCTGACGGCAACCCCGTACCGCCTCTACTCAAACAGGTTTTACGGCTCTATGCTCCGTTTCATCACAAGGACAAACCCAAGAATTTTCAACGATGTGTTGTACCACGTGGACGTGAAAACGCTGCTTAACCGGGGCTACCTTGCCAATATGAACTATTACCAGTTGAACGTGGTAGATACCAGCCGCCTGAAAGTAAACAGCACCGGGGCTGATTATACCGATGCCAGCGTGAGGCGTTACTACCGGGAAATCAAGTTCAACGACACGTTGGAGAATATCATCCAGCGGCTCTTGGTAGCCGGGAGGACTTCGATACTGGTGTTTACCCGGTTCATCGAGGAAGCGGAATATGTGGCGAGGAATTGCGGTGCTTCTGCGGCAGTCGTAAGCAGCGATACGAGCAAGTCAGACCGTGAGGCAATACTTCGGTTGTTCAAGCAGAAAAAAATCAGCGTAGTGGCAAATGTGGGTGTCCTTACAACGGGCTTCGACTTTCCCGAACTTTCCACCGTTGTACTTGCCCGTCCGACAATGTCGCTGGCTCTCTACTATCAAATGTGCGGCAGGGCTATCCGTCCGTACAAGGATAAGGTCAGTTGGGTTGTTGACCTCTGCGGAAACTACAAGCGTTTCGGCAGGGTTGATGAACTGATGATGAGGCAGACAAAGCCGGGTATATGGGCGGTGTTCTCCGGGTATAGGCAACTCACGAATGTTTACTTCAAAAAATAGGTGTAGATATGGCGAGTTGGATTAAGATATTTAGAGAACTGCTACAATGGGAGTGGTTTCAAAAAGCAGAAATGGTTCAGTTGTTTATTTATCTGCTTCTAAAGGCAAGCTGTACGGATAAGCAATGGCAGGGCATGACCGTAAAGCGTGGGCAGCTTGTTACTTCCAACGCAACGATGCGCCAAGATTTAAGACTTTCAGAACAGCAAATTCGCACGTGCATAAAACGCCTAATATCAACGGGCGAAATAACGTACAAATCAACGAACAGATATGTAGTCATAACTATCTGTAATTATGATAAATATCAAGAAATTGGAAACCCAATCAACGAGCAGAACAACGTGCAAACTAACAATCAATCAACGAACGAGCAACGAGCAATCAACGAGCAATCAACGACATCTAAAGAAGTAAAGAATATAAGAAGTAAAGAATATAATATCAAAGATATTAAGCAAGAGAGTGGGTCTAACGACCAACTTTCTTCTGCCTCTGACGAGGCAAAAGCCGTTGAGCCTGCAAAGCCTAAAACAGAAAAATTGCCTTTTAAGGAAATCAAGGAAATGTGGAATGAGACCTGCCCCGGCTTCCCGAAGTTGTTCACCATATCGGAAGCCCGTAAAAACAAGATGCGCCTCCGCATTGCGGAAATGGGCGGCTTGGAAAAGGCTCTCCCGTTGATTAAGCAGATTTTCGAGAAGATGCAGCAGAGCAAGTTCCTGAAAGGCGACAACAAGCGAGGCTGGAAAGCATCTTTCGACTGGCTTTTCGAGAACGACAAGAACTGGGTCAAGGTCTATGAGGGAAATTACGACAACAAGCCCGAACAGGCTGCTGCCAAGAGATATAATGCTAACAACAGAAATTGCAATGACGAATGGAAGTAACGAAAAACATCAAGGACAAGAACGGTAATGAGAAAACCGTGAAAGTGCAGACCCCGAAAATTGACCTCATTCTGAATGCAATCCGGGAAAGGGGCTTGTTTGCGCAGATAACCCGTTATCAGTACCTCGACTACGACATGGAGGAGGAAATGCAGATAATTGAGGCAATCGGCAAGAGCCGCACCCCGTATTTCGTGATTGACGATGAAAACCGCTTCACGTATGAGAACTTCATACGCTGGTGCCGCTGCGACACGAAGATGCAGTGCCTACACCCCGAAACATCGCAGGTGATACCGGGAAATCTCAGGCACGGCATCTACATAGCCGGGGCGACTGGCACGGGAAAGTCTTGGTGCTTGGATATTATGCAAGCGTATTGCCGGGTAATGGGTTTCAAGGTGAAATATGTCGAGGAACGGGACACCTGCCCATTGTCGTGGAGTTCCGTCCGTGCTGATGCCCTCTGCGACATCTACACCGAAACCGGGGACATTCGGAGGTTCAAGCAACGCAATATCCTTTCCGTGCAGGACTTCGGCAGCGAGCCGCTGGAGTCGCTTTATATGGGCAACAGGCTGGAGGTTATGCGCTCCCTGATTGAGTACCGGGGCGACAGGTCGGACTGCCTCACGCTGATAACCTCCAACCTGAAACTGGGAGGCGACAAGCTGCTGAACCGCTATGGCGACCGTGTAGCAAGCCGTTTGAGCGAAATGTGCAACTACTTCGAGATACGGGGCGCAGACCGCAGGAAGTGGCGAAATACTGCGCCTAACGCAACGAAAAAGTAAAAGGCAACGAATGTTCCAAGCGAGCGTATTTAGTTGCTCTCGGTTGAAATATGAAGAAAATAACAATATAAATCCACAACAACAATGGCAGACATTAAAATCAAAAGAGAAGCGTATGTAAAGCGCATCAAGGAACTGGAGCAGGAGGAACGTGCAGCCAGTTCTGAACAAGAACGAAAGAAGATTGCCCGGAAGAGGAGGTACGTTGAAAACAAGTTGTTCCGGCTCAACCTCCCGGTGGAGCAGCGGCAGGACTATATGGTGAAAATCCGCTTTGTGTTCGAGGGTGAGGCGAAAGTGTACGCAACCTCAAAGGAGGAGGCAAAGCAAATCGTGAAAGATAGTTTCGGGATGCGCTGCGGTGAAATCCATGCGAGCGCACCTAACATCCTCGACTGGGATATTGATATGACACCTAACAAGATTGTAAAATGAAAAAGTTATTATACATAGACCTCTTTTGCGGTGCTGGTGGAACTTCCACGGGCGTAAATTCCGCACGATTGAACGGTGAGCAATGCGCTGATGTGATTGCTTGCGTAAACCACGATGCAAATGCGATAGCCTCCCACGCTTCAAACCACCCCGATGCGCTGCACTTCACGGAGGACATCAGGACGCTTGAATTGTCCCCACTTGTAGAGCATCTGAAAAAGTGCCGTGAGGACAATCCCGGTGCGCTGGTAGTCTTGTGGGCTTCACTTGAATGTACCAACTTCTCGAAAGCAAAGGGAGGTCAGCCAAGGGATGCCGACAGCCGGACACTTGCCGAACATTTGTTCCGATACATCGAAGCCATAGCCCCGGACTATATTCAGATTGAGAACGTGGAGGAATTTATGAGTTGGGGTGAGGTGGACGAGAACGGCAAGCCCGTGTCTATGGATAAGGGCAAGAGTTATACCCGTTGGGTGCGCAAAGTAAAATCATACGGTTACAGGTTTGACCACCGCATACTCAACGCTGCTGATTATGGTGCATACACAAGCCGGAAACGCTTTTTTGGCATCTTCGCAAAGGGTGGCTTGCCTATTGTCTTCCCACGTCAGACCCACGACAAGAACGGGACAAATACGCTGTTCGGCTCTTTGGCGAAGTGGAAGCCCGTCAAGGATGTTCTTGACTTCGCAGACGAGGGCAAAACGATATTCAGGGATAAACCGTTGTCGGAAAAGACACTGGAGCGTATATATGCTGGGCTGGTAAAATTCATTGCAGGAGGCAAGGAGGCGTTTCTTGTTAAATACAATTCCATGAGCAGAACCGGGAAATATAATGCACCAGGTATTGATGAACCTTGTCCTACGGTGGCAACGCAAAATAGGCTTGGGGTCGCACAGGTCGCTTTCCTCTCAAAGCAGTACAGCGGACATCCTGACAGCAAGAACACCTCCGTAAACGAGCCAGCTGGGACTATCACGACCATAGACCACCATGCGTTTATATCGGCATACTACGGAAACGGGAATAACCATTCCGTTGAAATGCCCTCTCCCACCGTTACAACGAAAGACAGGTTAGCCCTTATTCGTTCAGAACAATTCATTGATATGCAGTACGGGAATGGTACGGCAGCTTCCGTGGATGTCCCGGCTAATACTGTAACGACCAACCCGAAATTCAACCTTGTAACGGTCAAACGCCACTACTTGATGAACCCTCAATACAAGAATGTCGGAGGCTCAGTCGAAAAGCCATGTTTCACCCTGATTGCAAGAATGGATAAAATGCCACCTTATCTTGTTACAGCGGAAACGGGCGAGGTGTTTATTGAAGTCTATTCAGCTGATAGCCCGATGACGGCTAAAATCAAGGAGTTTATGGCTCTCTACGGAATTATCGACATCAAGATGCGTATGCTGAAAATACCCGAACTGAAAAAGATTATGGGCTTTCCCGAAGATTACGTGCTGGTAGGCTCACAGGCAGACCAAAAGAAGTTTATCGGCAATGCGGTTGAGGTAAACATGGCACGAGTTCTCTGCGAGGCTCTTTGCAAGACATTATCCAAGAACGAACTTAAAAAGGCAATATAATGGAAAATTCAAAAGAAAAACGTAGTTGCGCTGACTGCAAGTATTACGAAGAGTGTGTAAAAGGAAAATTCGGGAATGTCCCGGCTGATGCTTGCGACTTCTCCGATATAATTCACCACGAAACAGGAAAGGAGGCTGACGATGAGACAGATTAAATTCAGAGATAACCCCGAACTACTGAAAGGAGGCACAAAATGAGATACTCACTCCGAAACAAGCAGAAGATTGCAGCAGCTTACAGTGAGGACTACTTGAACAAACACATCATTGCGAGCCTCGATAAGTATTTCACCCAAAGTGATGAGCAGATAACGGACGATGCAATGCAGGAGTTTTTGAAAACCTCCAACGGGGCTGAATATCCCCTCTTACGGGTAAATGATGTTGCCGATGAAGAGGCGATGATTGAAGTTGCGGTAGTCGGGCAGCAGTACGATGTATTGAAGCTGGCATTTTTAGGACGGGTTAAAGGGTAAAGTTATGAAGCGTAAATTTATAGAATGGGCAGACAAATACGAGGTTGAGGGCTTTATAGCCAATGACCCCGTACAGTTTCCCCGGAAGCATATCGGGAAACGAGCCGAAATCAGCGGCTTCATTACCTCTTGGCTCTCTTTCGGCAATCGTAAGGCAATCATCAAGGCGGCTGACTGGCTGGATAAGGACTTTTGCGATGACCCCTATTGCTGGCTAATGACGAAGCAGTACAACTTCTACTACAACGACCATAGGAGTTTCTACCGCTTCCTGACTTACGATGATTTGTACCGACTGGGCGACCGCCTACACAGGCTGTATGAGGATTTTGAGCGTATGGAGGATATGGTAGTGGCTTGGTCTGATAAAACGCCCGTGCAAGCCCTCTCCGCCTACTTCAACGGCATCAATGGTATTCCCGACTACGACAAGGGTTCTGCCTGTAAGCGGCTCTGTATGTTCTTGCGGTGGATGGTTAGACGGAATAGTCCGGTTGATATGGGCGTGTGGCGAAAGGTTAGCCCCGACAGCCTGATTGTTCCGCTTGATACCCACGTGCATAGAATGGCACTGGAACTTGGCTTGACGAGCCGGAAGCAAGCGGACATGAGAACGGCTGTTGAGATTACTAACGCAATGCGAGAGGTATTCCCGAATGACCCGGCAAGGGGTGATTTTGCCCTGTTCGGGTATGGTGTTGAACATAAAAACAAGTGATAATGAAAGCAAAAATTAAAAGCACAGGAGAAACCGTAAATGTTCACGAAGATATAAACGGTGATTTTGTAACAGAAAGCGGTTCATTATACAGGAACTGGCAACTCGAATTTGAAAAGGAAATTGACTGGGAGCAGCGCAGGTACGAGATTGCAAAAGAACTTATGAGAGGCTTCGCTACTAATCCGCATAATATGCTTGTGGATGCAAAGATTGGAACATTGGCAGAATGGAGTGTAAGCGGTGCTGATGCCCTGATTGCGGAGTTACGGAAAGGAGGTGCGGAATGAATACCAAGAGCCAAAGGGCTTGCGGCTATTGCGCAAAGGAGAAATCATGCAAAAAGCGAGCAAAATACATGAACGCAGAGAGAAAACCGGGAGGCACTAAAGAATTGGCATCCCAATGCAAAGATTTTACCCATTTCAAGAAATGAATATGAAAGCAATAACGATTAAACAGCCTTGGGCGAGCCTGATAGTGTCCGGGCTGAAAGACATAGAAAACAGGACTTGGAAAACAAATTTTCGTGGGCGTGTGCTTATTCACGCAGGTATGAAAGCTGATAACCATTGGTCTGCATCTGTTCCTGTATGCGACAAGGTAGATAAGTTCCTAAGAGAAATTTCAAAAGGCGGCACTGATTGGAGCAATTACCATTTTGGCGCAATCATCGGCAGCGTTGAGATAGTCGATTGCGTTCAGAACCACCCATCACTATGGGCTGAAAAGGGAGTTTGGAACTGGGTGCTGTCTAACCCTATCATGTTCCCTGAACCTATTGCGGACGTAAAAGGAAAGCTGTCATTTTGGGACTATGACGGGGAACTGCCACAGCCGAAGCAGGAGCAGCCCCAGCAGCCCGTGAAGATGCCAAACATGAAAGAGTTGCAGGAAAAAGTGTTCCGGGACAACGTGTCTGAAAGCACAAAGAAAATGATTGAGCGGCTGACGCTTGATGAACAGATGCGTGTTTCTTTCGTCCCTCTCATCATAACACACCTTGCTTGGGTGTACGCTGATAAGGCGATGGCTTGTGCCGCCCGTGACAAGGTAAGCCTGTTGAAGAAGTTAAGCCGGACACTCAAAATGGTTCATCAGAAGTATAACGAAGAGTTGCGTAGGGAACTTGACTACAACCATTTGCAGAATGTAATCAGGCAGACCGAAATGTGCATCAGTGAGATAAACCGGGACTTGACAATTCTTTACTTCTCCGTAAATCAGGAATTGAAACGGAAAGTGCCGCAGTACGGATTTGACGAGCAGCGGACATACGCTGTAATTTCCACGCTGTTTATTGACTTGTTGAAGCAGCACAACCGGGAAATGGATAAACTTCTTGCGGAAAAACTGAACGACCGAAACCTTGCTCCAAGCATTGTGCCTCCGCTCATTCAGCACCTGCATACGGGTATGGTCGCCTTTGCCGGAGTTGAGGGTAAATTTGACTATCGGGAACAGAATGTCGTAACGGCAATGAAAGTGATAAAAAACCGCATTGACAGCATCGAATTTTCCGTGTTCTGATACCCCGTTCGCAATGGGGAGGGGGGACTATAGGGGGGAGGGGGCGAAAAAATGCCCTCTCTTGTCTTGCCGTCCGAACATAAAAAATAATCACAAATGTGCAATAATAACGCATAAATAATTGAATATCAATAAAATATGATTAGAATACCATCAAAAAAGCCTATAAAGGTTGATTGTGTGGTCGGGATTGACCCCGATGTAGAAAAGTCAGGGTGCGCCTACCTCGAAGTGGCTACACGTAAGCTGGAAATTTCCACGCTCACCTTTCCTGACCTGTTAGACTTCCTGCGTTATATCAAAAGGCAGTCCGAAGTAACCCAAAAGAATGTCCGTGTAATCATTGAAGCTGGATGGCTGAATAAGGCTCACTGGCATCTGCTTCCCAAGGACACGAAACAGAGTGCAGCAGCAAAGGGGAACGCAGCCGGGCGCAATCATGAGGTTGGCAGAAAGATAGCCGAAATGTGCGAACACTGGCAGATACCCTACGAATTGATAAAGCCCCTTGCCCTGAAAGTCGGGGGTGTAAATCTGTGGCAGGGAAAGGACGGAAAGATAACGCAGGAGGAACTTTCAGCCTTTACCGGGATAAAGGGCAGAACGAACCAAGAGGGGCGTGATGCGGCTCTAATCGCATGGGAATGGAGCGGCTTACCTGTGAAAGTTGTGAGAAAATCAACTAAAAAATAGATGTTTTTCCATTCAAACGCTTATAATACAAACATATTTGTGTAACTTTGCGCCAAAAGAGTAAACTAAAAGATTTATAAATAATGAAAGTAGAACAGGTAAAACTCTCACAAGTGAAACTCAACGGGGACAACCCCCGTACCATCACCAAAGAGAAATTCGGCAAGCTAATCAACTCAATCCTTGTGCTGCCAAAGATGCTGGAGTTGCGCCCAATCGTTGTGGACAACAAGATGTGTGCCCTTGGCGGTAATATGCGCACGGAGGCATTGCGAGCAATCGCAAAGATGAGCGCAGGGGATATTTCCAACAGGCTCTTGACTATAGCCGACTTTGTGGAGAAGTCAGATGGCGAGCGCAAGGTGCTTGTCGATTACTGGGAAAAATGGCTGGAGAAGCCGACAGCCCTTGTTATCAACGCCAGTGAGTTATCCGCATCGGAGCGCAAGCAGTTCATGATTAAGGACAACGCAAGTTTCGGTCAGTGGGACTTCGATGCCCTTGCCAACAAGTGGGATGAAGCCAAACTTGGCGACTGGGGACTTGATGTGTGGAACGCTAACCCCACCGCCTTTACCCCTATGGGCGCAACCCCGTCCCCGGCACAACCTACCCCGGCTATGCCTGATGCAAGCGAGGAGGACAACCCAGCGGATGCCTTTCAGGATGCGCTGCCCCCGGAGTTGCAGGGCGTTGACATTAACCCGGACACCCTGCCTAAGATTGAGGGAACGGATGAAACGGCTATGGAGCGTGTTATCATCGTGTACCCCAAAGAGCGTCTGCCGGAGTTGGCGCAACTTCTCGGTATGCCGTCCATTGACAAGGTCGTGTACCGTCTTGAAGAGATTATCCCCTCAATAGAGGGTGCAGAATAACGCACTTGCCATATGGATTACGCAGAGTACATACAATACCACATGGGAGGCGATGCCGGAGTTGAGGAGAAAATGATTGCCTCACTCTCGGCATACTTCCGTCTATCCCGTTGGAACAGCTTCCGGCTGGTCTATTACTATGCCACAACGTACCACATCCCAAGCGCATTGATGCTCCTGCGTAACCATAACACACCGAAAGGTAAATTAAAGTTCAGAACCGACCGCAGGTATGTCCGCATTGGCGACACTTTCGACCGCATTATGCAGAACCTGACCCCCGGTATGCTGGAGCAGCTTGACCGGGCGCAGACCACCACAGAACAGTACAATATCGTAACATCGTGGTACTTTTTCGGCAGGTATGCGGCTTTCCTCTTTTTGGAAGTCTGGGCAAAGGTCAGCGGAAAGCAAATAATTGACGACCTCGCACTTAAATTCGAGCGAAAGGAAAACTATACAAAGGGTGCGGAGATAATTGCGAGAACGCAAAATCGGGAAAAATTAACGCAGTTCATAGAGGATGCCAAACGTGATACCGGGGACAACGTGTTTGCCCTCGAAACCAGCCTGTGCGCTGTTGAGAAAATCCGCAAGGGAACACGTTGGAACGGCTTTTACACCGAAAGGCTGTTGGAGGACATCAAGGGTTGCGAGTGGGAAAACCTCATTATCAGTTTGCTATGAAAAAGTGCGTGTTCATAACGGGTACAAATTGTTCCGGCAAATCCTCTTTGGCGTGGGCTATCATAACGAGATACGGAGGTGTTGACCGAATAACTAACGATGTTTCATACTGCAAGGAGGGCATCATCTGCTTTGCAGGGAGATACGGAGAAACGAGATACGGAGGTGTTGACCGAATAACTAACGATAAAGGCTCTTCCTGTACTTCACGCCTTGCGGAAGTCGTAGAAGAGGGGTTGAAGCATCGTGATATAATCATCTGCGAGGGTAGTTTTTTAGACACTTTCGGGATGAACCTCATGAACGCTTTATTCAAGGCAGAACAGCAGTATGTAATATCGCTTTATGCCGACAACCTTACCATTTTCAACCGACTTGGGAACAGGAGCAACGGAAAGAATGGGAAGAGAACAGCCCAAAGCGTGAGAAAGGTATTTGATAAGCAGTTGCGTTGTATGAGAGCCGCAAAGAAGTGGCAGGAGATAGGCGTAAGGGTGTTACAAGTGAACACAGCGACAACGCCTCTGAATGAATTAGTTTCACAAGTATTAGAATTTATCAACAAATAGTTATGGCTGATTATTACCAAAGTCCAAGATGGAGCAACGAGATTGCTGATTGCTCTATGCCAATGACATTCGACACCTACTCGAATTGCTCATTTGGCTGTATGTATTGTTTCTCCCAGTTCCAGCGAGGGATTGGTGGGGCGAAAGAAAACTATCTGCACAAAGACGTGAAGCACGTGTCGGTTGACAAAATCAAGCGTATGTTCACCGACCCCGACAAATACGGAGGGCAGTTCAAGGAGTACATCAAGCAGCGTAAGGTTATGCAGTGGGGCGGCTTGTCCGACCAGTTCGACGGCTTCGAGCGTAAGTACGGCATCACGCTTGAACTGCTCCGTTTCTTCAAGGAGATTGATTACCCTCTCTGCTTCTCTACCAAGGCTACCTGGTTCACGGAGGATGAGCGGTACATGGAACTTATCCGGGGACAAAAGAACTGGAATTTCAAGTTCTCAATCATCACTTTGGACGAACACAAGGCGCACGTGATTGAGCGAGGTGTGCCAACCCCTATGCAGAGGCTTGAAGCAATCCGCAAGATTGCGGAGGCAGATGCCGGGGGCGCAACGCTCCGGCTACGTCCGTTCATCATCGGCATTTCTACCCCGTCATACCTCGACTTGATTAGAGAGGCTTCCAACCGTGGTGCAACCGCCATGAGTACGGAATTTATGTGCGTGGAGCAGCGCAGCCCGACCCTGAAACAATGGATGCCGACTTTCAACGAGTTGTGCGGCTTTGACTTCATGGACTTCTACAAGAAGTTCAGCGTAAGCACTGGGTATCTCCGATTGAACCGCAAAGTCAAAGAGCCTTTTATGCGGAACATGAAGCAACTTTGCGAGGAACTGGGTATGCGTTTCTACGTTTCCGATGCGCACTTCAAGGAGTTGTGCTGTAACGGCTCTTGCTGTGGGCTTCCTGCCAACTGGAACTACTCACGTGGGCAGTGGTGCGAGGCTCTGCAGATTGCCAAGAACTCACCCGAACACATCGTGCGCTGGGACGATGTCTGCAAGGACATCAACGGGCTTGTGTCGCAGTTCCAGTGGATAAGGGCGACCGGGTACAACTGCAATTCATCGGAGAAACGTGCCAAGTTCGAGGGTATGACAATGGCTGACTATATGCGTTGGCTGTGGAACAACCCACAAGCAGGGCAGTCGCCCTACAAGTTGTTCGAGGGCGCACTTGCACCTATCAGCAAGGACGAGAATGACAACCTCGTTTACAAGTACAACGGAGCAAAATTCTAATCAATGGGCGCACCGGGAAAGAAAATGAAAGATTACCGTCAGGCGCAAATCGTGCGGCTTGACATCATAGCGCAGTTGTATAAGCGTGGCTACTCCTACCGGGAAATCAGGGAGGAAGTAATGGCACGTTTAGACCTGCAAGCCTACAGCCTCCAAACGGTTCACAAGGACGTGAACCGCTTGCTGGCTGAATGGAGGGAAACACGCATTGACAACACCGACCTTGCCGTGCAACTGGAACTGGAACGCATTGACGAGGTGATTAAGGAGGCTTGGGCGGCTTGGGAGAAATCCAAGACCGACTATGAGCGCAAGAAAGCCAAGCAGCAGGGTATTCCGGGCGGTGATGCCGAAAGTGGCGAGGGCGGTGTTGTTACCGTGAAAATGGAACAGCAAAAGGAGGAGGTTATTTGCTATGGCGACCCCCGTTATTTGGAGGTCATTCACAAAAATTTGGTGGAGAGGCGCAAGTTGCTTGGGCTTTACAGTCCCGAAAAGAAAGAGGTCACGGGCGACCTGTCATTTGCCAGCCTCCTTATGGAAACGAGTGCAATAAATGGCGAGGAATGAGGTACAGATACGCAAGAACGCTGCCAAACTATTCGCTGAATGGCGTAACGACTGGAACAAGTTTATCAGCGAGGCTCTTGGGGTCACGTTGGATGAGGAACAGCAAGCCATCGTTACAGCCGTCCAGCACAAGAAGTTGGTATCAGTCCGCAGCGGTACGGCACGGGGCAAGGATTTTGTCGCTGCTTGTATCGCTGTGTGCTTCCTGTATCTCACCCCGAAGTGGAAAAAGAACCCCAACGGCAAAATGGAACTTGTCGAGAACACGAAAGTTGCTCTCACCGCTCCGACCGACCGACAAGTAAAAAACATCATGATGCCTGAAATTTCAAGACTATTCAACCGTGCAAAGAGGCGTGGTTTCACGCTCCCCGGTAGGCTCAACGCCTACGACATCCGCACAGACAATGAGGAATGGTTCTTGACGGGCTTTAAGGCTGACGAGAACAATCACGAGGCGTGGTCGGGCTTCCATGCCGTGAACACGATGTTTGTCGTTACGGAGGCTACGGGTATTCTCGATGATACCTACACGGCTATTGAGGGTAACTTGCAGGGCAATTCGAGGCTTCTGCTTGTATTCAACCCGAACACCACCGTAGGCTATGCCGCCCGTTCCCAAAAGTCCACACGCTGGGAGCGTTTCTGCCTGAACAGCCTGACAGCCCCCAATGTCGTTGAGAAGAAAATCAGCATCCCCGGACAGGTGGACTACGACTGGGTCGTTGACAAGGTGGAGAACTGGTGCGAGCCGATAACGGAGGAGGAAGTGAAAGAGAGTGAGAACGACTTTTGCTTTGAGGGCAAGTGGTATCGCCCCTCCGACCTCTTCCGCAAGAAAGTTCTCGGTGAGTTCCCGAAAGTGGACGAGGACATCTTGATACCGCAGAAGTGGGTAGAGATTGCGCAGGAACGCTGGAAGCACTACAAACTGACGAGCCACAATAACGCTATTCTCGGTGTCGATGTGGCAGGTATGGGTCGGGACTGCACCGTGTATTGTAAGCGTTTCGACAACTACGTTGAGAGTTTCGACAAGCACAATTCAGGCGGCAAGGCAGACCACATGAAAGTAGCCGGGCGCATCAAGAATGAAATCACCATACACAGCGGTTACAGCGTGTCTATTGATACGATTGGAGAGGGTGCAGGGGTTTACTCACGTGCGGTCGAGATATGCCAAGAGAGCAACGGAAAACTGGACGAGGAAACAATCATCAGTTGTAAGTATAGCGAGGGCGCAAAGACCAGCAGCGGAAAAGACCTAACGGACATCACCGGGCAGTACACCTTTGCCAACATGAGGGCGTACCTGTTTTGGGCAGTCCGGGATTGGCTCAACCCCGACAACAACACCGGGGCGATGCTCCCACCGGGCGGCAGCTTCATGGAGGAGGCAACGGAAATCAAGTGGTCGTTCCTTTCCAATGGCAAGATAATCATCGAGCCGAAAGAAGACATCAAGGAGCGGCTGGGACACTCCATAGACGAGTTTGATGCACTGGCTAACACGTTCCACCCGAAAGCGGTTGAAATGACTGGTGTAAACGCACTCCCGAATTACGGGGATGAAGATATTGACGATATACTCTATTAAAAACGAAAATATATGAATATCAAGGAGATTACATCGCCTGAAAGAAATGCACAGAGCATCATTTCAGATTTGAAGTACAAGACGGTATCGGTGAAGCCGTGGGCATTGCTCCGTAAGGAGTACGAGCCGAAAGAACACCCGGTAATGACCGATAAGACCTACAAGGACAAAGTTACCAAGAGGGGCATTGAAAAGGTCACACGTTACACGCTGGGCTTGCAGAAACTGGCAGTAAAGCGCATGACGGAACTAATGTTCGCCATTCCCGTGCAGCGCATCTATAAGCCGGAAAACGACCAAGAAAAGCAGGTTGCGAAGATTATGGAGGCTATCTTCCAAAAGAACCGCATCGACAGCCTGAATATTGACCGTGGAAAGAGCCTGTTTGCCTCCTGCGAAACAATCACGCTGTGGTACTCGCAGGAACAGGAAACCGTGTATGCCGGACAGAAGAGCCTTTTGAAGTTGCGCTGCAAGAACTACTCACCGATGAAAGGCGATAAGTTGTACCCGTTGTTTGACGAGTACGATGATATGATTGCCCTTTCCATTGAGTACACGAGGAAAGAGGGGGTAAACACAATTACCTACTTCGACACGTACACCGCTGACGAGCATATACGTTGGCGCACGGGCGCAGGGGAAACGGTGGAGGAACTTCGGGAGAAAATCGAGGTGGGCAAGATTACGGGCGTGTATATCCACCGTGACGAGCCTATTTGGGAAGACCAGTCAGGTAATGTCTATGAAGCCGAATGGACGCTTTCACGCAACGGTAACTACATCCGTAAGAACGCAAGACCCAACTGGGTGGTATTCTCGGACGGCAAGGTGAAATTCGGGCAAGAACCGACTAATGACAACGCAGGGCGTAACGTGCTGCAATACGGACAGAACGACAAGGCAGAATACAAGACGTGGCAACAGGCTATTGATAGCATCAAGTTCCACGTTGGGGAAATCAAAAAGGACTTCTTCATGCAGCTTCAACTACCGGATATGTCAATGGAGAATATGAAAGCAACCCCGATGTCGGGAGAAGCCCGTAAGATGATGTTCATTGATGCCCAGTTGAAAGTGACTGACGAGAGCGGCATTTGGTTGGAGTTGTTCGACCGTGAAATAAATGTTATCCGGGCGTTCATGAAGAAGATGTACCCCTCACTTGCCGCTGCCATCGACAGCCTACAAGTGGAGGTCATTATCACCCCGTATCAGATACGGGATGAGGCAGAGCGTATCAGCAACCTTTCCAATGCCACGGGCGGCAAGCCTATTATGAGCCAGCGTACCGCAGTTCAAAACCTCGGCTACGTGGATAACGTGGACGAGGAAATGGAACTGATTGCAAAGGAAAGTTCCGTGAGCCTATTTGACGAACCAACCATATAAGGCATGGCAAAGAAAAAACTTGATATTCATTGCGAGGAATGTGTCTATTCCTACGAGCCGCACGAGATTGGGGCAAACGGCAAGCCGTTCCTGTGTCGGTGTAAACTGCACCAGGAACGCAGCCGTTTCCTCACCCGTGACGGATGCGGACAATTCAAAAGGAGGCTGTAATCATGGCTAAGAAAGAGGCAACCAAATTCAGTTACGGGGTATTCGACAGGAAGCACATTGCCAGCATCAAGAAACGCCTGAAAGCGATTGATGATTTGTTCGATGCAGCGATAACGCAAGGCGCACGGATTGGCGAGGCTTCCGGCTTCAAAGACCCCGACAAGCCCTTTTATATTTCGGACTACCCGGCAGTGCAGGAGCGTATAAACGACCTCATGCGCTCCGTTGGGCGTGGGCTGCAAGGAGTGATAGAAACTGGCGACCGTGAGGAATGGCTTTTATCTTGCGAGAAAAACAATGCTATGGTTGATGCAATAACTTCTTCAACAGGGCTTCCGAAAGACGTAATTTCGCAATGGAAACAGCCAAATTTGGAGGCTTTATCATCATTCCAGCACCGTAAAGAAGCTGGGATGATGCTTTCAGACCGGGTTTGGAACATTACGGAACAATTCAAGCAGGAACTGGAACTTGCTCTTGACTTGGGGCTTGGAGAGGGAAAGAGTGCCGCTGCCCTTTCACGGGATGTACGCAAGTATCTCAACGAACCAAACAAGTTGTTCCGCAGGGTTAGAGATAAGCACGGTGTCCTCCGGCTGTCAAAGGCTGCAAGAGCCTACCACCCCGGACAGGGTGTGTACCGCTCTTCATACAAGAATGCCCTCCGGCTGACCGCCACCGAAAATAACATTGCATATCGTATGGCAGACAGCGAGAGGTGGAGGCAGATACCCTTTGTTATCGGCATCCGCATTTCAATATCCCACAACAGCCACCCGGTTGTGGATATTTGCGATGAACTGCAAGGCGAGTACCCGAAAGACTTTGTTTGGACTGGCTGGCATCCGTTCTGCAAGTGCGCTGCTGTGGCTATCCGGGCAAAGGAAGAGGAGTTCTTGGACTACCAGCAGAAGATACTTGCCGGAGAAGATGTAAGCAATTACAAGTTTAGCGGCACGATAGAGGAAGCCCCGGACAATTTCAAAGGCTGGGTAAACGATAACGCAGAGCGCATCAAGAACGCAACGAAACAGCCCTATTTCGTACGGGATAACAAGAAGATGGTTGACGAGATTTTGGCAGACAATAAACTGTCAGTCCTGAATGATGTTATCAAGAAACTGGACGATGCTAAAGTGGACTACCTACCCGTGAAGAAATTACCTAAGCCGTTGTCCGAAAATGAAATTGTGTCAAGGGTTGGCGGTGGAGATTTAACACAAGGCTCTTGTTCGTCTTTGGCTTTCGCCTATGCTGGGAATGTATGCGGTTTTGATGTTCTTGATTTCCGTGACGGGGTTAGTCGGAGTATGTTTAGCAGGACGAGTACCATTATGGACATCGCAGAAAAGACGGGTGGTTTTATCGTGGAGCATACCGATGACTTCAAAAAGGCAAAGGATTTGCTCAAAATGGTAAAGGAGGGTCAGGAGTATTATTTTACCTGTGGCTCTCATGCTGCCATTGTCCGAAAAACAGAAAGCGGATTAGAATATCTCGAATTACAATCGTCAAAGCAAAACGGCTTTAAGCCTCTGAATACGGATGTCTTGAAATACCGTTTCGGAGCAAAGAAGTCCCACACGCTCGGAGGGAGAAAATATCAAACGAAAGAGTGTTTGATAGATATTGATTTACTGAAAGGAAGTAATGATTTCCAAAAGGTACTCGGATATATCAATACTGATGCAAAGAAACAAAGAAAAGGAATGGGCGGGTCTGAAAAATGACCCACCCATATTCCTATACTCTGTCTTTGAAAAAATCTGCCCAATAGGGGTTTTCTTTATCAAAAATTTGCTTTTCTTGCGCTGACAGGTTATGAGGGTAGTCTGCAAAGAGGTTGTATATTTTCTTCTTGTCGAAAGAAAACAGATGCTCACCTATGCTGCCGACATTATCAACCCAATAGATGGTGTCGCCCTCATTGTTTTTGTAAAAATCGTATTTCTCCATGATGCAAAGTTACTTATTTTTCTGCGGTTTACGATGCACCCGATGCTTGGAAATCACGCAGAACTTGGTCAATTTCGGTTTGCCTACGGAAATTCCGAAGTCCCAAAGAGTTCCCAACTGACACCCTATCTGTTCGGGGGTGAACACATCGTATATTGCGGCAAGCGACCCGAAGTAATGCTCACTGCTCCCGTTTACTGGGACGTGAAAATTCACTTTGATGATAGTTTCGTTTTCTGCCATAATCAGTACAAATCATTTTCGGAAAGTTCGTTAAACTCCAGCACCTCCTGCCCGTTGTGCTTCCTGAACAAAAGTTCGTAGAAGCCCACACCGAAAGAGTATTTGGGCAGCAATTCCAATGCCTTTTCGGTTGTTATCTCTCTTGCTCCTGCTCCTTTGTATGCCCAGCCGTAGCGGTAGATACAAGGTTTGCCACTCTTTACCCATTCCTCTGCTTGTTTCTTTAATTCTGAATTGCTCATAGTTATTTTCTTTGAATTTTGTGCGAGGGCAACGATTGCCCTGCGGTTGATAAACTTATTGCCTCAAAGGTAGATATTGTGCGAGAGGGGCTAAATCAAGCCCCCAAATCTAACTCGCAGCAGAATTTAGATATTTCACGCTCAATATCACCGTTTCTCATTCCGATGCTCCTGCATCCTGCATAATACTTACCTGCATACTCAAAGCAGAGGTAGTGATATGCTTCCCCAGTGTCCCAGTCGTGGCTGTGGGGTTCGCCCGTGAAGAACCAACCGCCCTCCCGGTACGGGTTGCACCACCTTTCGGGCGGTACACATTCGAGGAGGTGAACGTACCAGTCTTTGCCAATCTCTTCAAAAGGCGCATTCTTTTCAAGTTCTATTCTTTCGTCTGTTACCATGATGCCCTCCTATTCGTTATAGAATTTGTAGAGTTTCTTGCCGTCATAGTAAGCGGAAACGCCAGCCAGTTCCGGCATTACGTATTGCTTGCCGTCTGCATCGCATACGGGGTACAACGTAGAGGCATACATCGTGTAGCACAATCCTGATTGGCCGTTGAACCAAACGCTGCTTGGCGTTTCCTTTACCCCGTCATTCAGGAAGTACAGACCGCTCACCTTGATAGGTTTGCGCACCAAGTTCTCGATGCTCTCGGAGGCGTTGTAACGCTTGATTTTACGGGCTTCATCAACGCCAAACAGGTCGATGATGAGTTTGATAGCCTCCAAGTCCCCGTCCCAAGCAATCATGCTCTCGTGGTTGTTGTACTCGTAGAAATAAACCTCTTGGGGGTCGCACTCGGCAGCAACCTCCTTGTTCCTGTCCTCGTAGAAACCCAAGAACTTGTCGATGCCCTCTTTTGTGCCGAACATACCGCCTATGCCCGTCTGAACGACCTTGTCGCCCTTTTTAATATGTCCCAACTCTACGAGGTGGTCGTACCCCTCGTGAAACTGGCTGTTGCTGAAAGCGAAGAACACACCGCACTTGTCGGCATCGGGCTGCATATCCCGTATTTCCCGGTAGCGTTTAATCGTTACGGGGTTCATCATGCAGATGCCTCCCTCGTATCTATCCCAATCACGGTAGTAACGCAGTTCGCCCTTTGTTGTCTGAATTGTTTTGATGTCTTTATTTTCCATGTTGTTGCGGAGTTTATTGGTTGATGTAATAGTCGATTTTCTCTTTGATTGAGGCAGCAAAGGCAATACCCTTGTCCCCGAATGCTTGCGCCTCACTACAGATGCCGTCCCGGTAAGTGAGGCAGCAGAATGTTCCATCGGGCAGGTCAATCCCCAGCCGGGGTCTGCCCCAAAACATATCAATCTCAATTTTGGGTCTGCGCTTGCTATCGTCCTTGTCCTCCTCGAACATCGGGAGGATGTACTTGCAGGTTGTTATCACTACGGGCTTGCCAGCCATTGCAGCCACCGCCCTGTTGCCCCAAAATCTGTCCCGGAGGGCGTTATGGGAGTTCTTGCTTACTTCGATGTAGCCCAGTTTCTTTGCTGTCTGTTCGGCTACCACGAGCATTGCTTTATTTTCCGTCATTGTTGTTGCGGAGTTATGCCCGGCTGGTTAGACCGGGCGTGACCTATCAATAATTTGCTTTCTTTTGCTTGGTGTTTGCAATGAATGTTTTGTTAGAGCCGTTGAGGTTTATTTCCCCAAGGTTTTCCCAATCTCCGTTAGCCCAAGTCTTTGTGATGCAAGAGCCTTTATACTTATCAAGATTGGCTTTGATAAGTTTCTTTGCTGGGGTAAGCGAGTGGAAAGTGAACGTGTCGTTCCACTCTTCGCACTCAACATCATACTCCCACCTCTTCAATTCCTTGTTGAACCTGTCCCCGATATACTTATGGCAGACGGGTTCGCTGAAATATACGGTGTAGGTTTTCATAGGCTGAACTCCTCCCGATATTCTTTATAGTTGTTTACAAACCACGTCATAACCTTGACGAAACTACGTTTGCTACCCGGCTTTGCAATGGTATCAATGCCGTTACGTTTTTGCTCGTCAGTTGCGAGGAAGATGTAGCCGGAGTGCTTTGCTTCCGGCTTAAAAGGCTTAATTTGAGCCTTTAATTTTCTGTAATTGATTGCCATAAGATTATTTGCTGTAAAGTGATACCTGTAATCCTCTGCGAAGTTTGCACACGCACTTGTCAGCCATAGCCTTTTCTGCCCTTTCGATAAATTTGTTCACGAACTCAATTCCGATAAGGGCGATAAGCCCTGCAACACCGACCAACTTGTTGATGCGGTTGCCGTTGGCATCCATACCATAAACTTTCAAACGGTAGTTTCTATTTATGAAACTCTTAGTGTACTTCAAAACGCTACTCTTTTTCATTTCTTCAATTTTTTGTTGTTGTGGAGGTGCTTATTTTGTAAGCATACCGCGAAGTTCGTGCTTTATTTTGAAATAACCAAACTTTTTCGGAACTTTTTTATAAACTTTTTTATTGATTTTGCATAACTTCCAAGTTTCTTGCCTATTATAAAAATATCCGAAATGAGCAAATTTTCCGCTTGTAATATAAGCGTTTCGCAAAATTGTGCTACCTTTGCATAAACTAATTAGTTTATAAGCATGAAAAAGGAAATTTTAGACGCACTGAAAGCCAAATTTGTGGGGGTCAGTGAAGCGATTTTGAACAGGATTGCCGACAAACTCGCCAAGACTGTAACAAAGCAGGAAGATGTTGCAACCGCTGTCGAGGGGGTAACATTTCAGCAAGTTCTCGAAAGTTACGGGGACAGCCGTGCTACGGAAGCGCAGCAGACCGCAGTCACCAACTATGAGAAAAAACATGGTCTGAAAGACGGAAAAAAGGTTGAAGAGCCGAAGCCGACAGAGCAGCCGAAGCCAAATGAGGAAACAAAGCCCGGTGAGGAGGAAATGCCAGCTTGGGCAAAAGCCCTTGTAGCTTCCAATGAAGCACTTACAAAGGAGGTGTCTGAAATGAAAACCGAAAAACTTGCAAAAAGCCGCAAGTCATCGCTTGAAGCAATTCTGAAAGACGCTCCCGAAAAAATCCGTCAGCGTTACGAAAAGGACTTTGCACGAATGACATTCAAGGATGATGAGGATTTCAACAACTGGATTGGGGAAATCACTCCCGATGTCGAAGCCATCACGAATGAGTACCAAGCAAAGGGCGGTGTCGTAACAAGACCGAAAGCAGGTGCAGCCGGAGGCAAGGGCGAGGAAAAGAACCCGTACTTGGAGGCTCGCATCAAAGAACGAGAGGCGGCAACGGCAACCCCCGCCATTCAAGGGTTGGCAACAGAAACTACCAAATAACAATGGAAGTAAATTTCAAACACCAAGACCCTGCCAAGGTTGACCCTATCTACATTGAGCAGGTTTTCGCTGAAAAGCCCGGAGGTGGATTGGTAGAAAATCCATCTTTCGATGCACCCCCTACGACCGCAGTTGGGGAGAAAAACGGAAAGTTTGCGCTGATTAAGGGCTACCGCCTTGTTGGTGCAGTCGCTAAAGCGGACACAACTATCAATGTCGCAAAGGGCAGCGGAATAGCTGTTGGCGATGTTATTGCCATCGGCAAAAAGGCTGTGGCTTGTACCGCTGTTGATACGTCTGCCGAAGATAAGGATGTGGTAACGGTTACGCTCGGTGTCGATATTGAGGCAGGTAAAGTCCTCTATCAAGCAAAGGAGGCAAGCGCAGATGCAGCAGAGCCTATCTTGACACCTGTGTACGTTACGGGCAACCGCCTTACAGCTAACGAGGGCGACCAGCCCGTGCGCCTTATCAACGGTGCGAATTTGAGAAAGGAAACGGCTAATGTAGCCAGCGAGGTAGCCGCATTGCTGCCAATGATTGCACTTGTGTAAAAGGAGGATTGATATATGGCTATGAACAAACCCCTTTTTGACATCGACCAGCCCGGAATGCAGGTTGCTGTCAATTCATACAAACCGGGTAACGGGCTTGCTTGGCGCACCCTCTTCCCGTTGAAGTACACCCCCAAGTTCGACCTGAAAGGACTGGAGGGCAACGAGGGCATTCCCGTGTCGGCAGACCGTGTCGCATTCAACACGAAAGCCCCCAAAAAGACCCGTAAGACGGTCGGCTCATGGAGCGGAAAGTTGTCTAAGATTGCGGTGAGCCGTGAGAAAGACGAGATTGAAATCAACGAGTACAACGACTTGCAGACTATCGCAGCCGCTAACACGGAGGATGCTGCAACCGCCCGTTACCTGGTTGATATGGTCTATGACGATTTGGACTTCTGCAATAACGCTATGGACTACAAGGTTGAGATTGATGCAATGCGTATCGGCTCAAACGGTATTCAGACTTTCCCGAAGAGCATTGAGGGCGACATGGCTACGGAGGACGTTATCAACTTCAACGTACCCAAGGAGAACTTCATCGGTGTTAAGGTCGCATGGAGCGATGCGGAAAAGGCTGACGGCTTGAAAGATGTTGCGGACGCAGCGGAGAAAATCGGCAAAAAGGGCTTGAAGAAACCCAAGTTTGCGATTTTGGAGAAAGCCAAGTTTGAGGAGCTTATCCAGCAGAAGTCCGTTGCTCGCAGATTGTTCCCTCGCTACGACCAGAACCTTGTCACCGCTGACATGATTAACCTCTCCAGCGTGAACAGCTACATGAACGGCAAGGGTTATCCCCAGTTCCTCGTGCTTGATACCTACGCAACTATCGAACACAAGGACGGTTCACAGGAAACTATCAAGCCTTGGAACATCAATACGGTTGCGCTGGCTCCCGTGCCGCAGCTTGGCTGGACTTACTACAAGCCTGTGCCGAATGTGCCTAACACGGAGGCGTTGCAGCAGCAAGCATCGTACTACAAGATGACCCGTTACTCCGACCTCAACCCGATGTTGGAGGTTACTATGGCAGAAGCCTACGTTCAACCCGGCTTGATTAACCGTGCTTCACTGGTGTTCATCAACACCACGAACACGAAGTGGAATAACGGAGAAACTGAGTAAACATGAACGTACTGCAATCTTTGAAAAGTCTGTCCGGCTACCCTATCCCATTGGCTACTATTCAAGATGTAGCCGATGAGGTAGGGATTAGCGTTGATGCCGAAACTACGCAGGAACTTCGGGGGAGCAAAGAGTTCAAACGTGCGAAAGCCCGTGTGTACCTCTACCTCTCGAAAGCCCCCAACGTATCGCAGGGTGGCATCACTTACAGTTTTTCGGACGAAGACCGCAGACGTTTCAGGAATGAGGCAGAGAGCATCCTTGACGAGATAGGCGATGATGCCAACGGATTAGGAGTTACTTACGGATATAAAGGTGAGGACTTATGATTATCGAAAACGGAACATTGCAGATTGTCAAAAAGACTGGTGGCGGCATGGCTCACGGAAAGCCCGTTCCCGTTGTGGAAACACTGGGAGACCCGATAGCCTGTAACATCAAGACCCTGCATGACAACAAGAGAGGCAAAATCATTGACAACGTGTTTACACAGGCTTCATTTGAGGTTTTGATTGACCCTCTCGACTGCCCCCACTTCACGGATGAAACGGTCATTCTGACCGACAACCGGGGGACGGAGATAGGCAAGTTCCAAGTGCAGGATGTTCAACACCTCGACTATGTAGAGGCTGTAAAAGTTACCGTATGAGCGTAAAGAGGCTTACACCCAAAGGACACGCAAAGGAATTTGTGGATAACCAAATGGCTCTGAAAAGACAGGTTATCATCAACAACTATATGTACGTTGGTGAAGCAGCGTTGGAGGTAGCCCGGACACAACACAAGTACCACCGTCAAACGGGCAACCTTACCAGTTCCATAGGCTACTGCATATTGGATAACGGAAAGGTGCTTGCGATGAGCAAGTTCGAGGTTGTAGGCAACGGCAAGAAAGGTGCGGAAGAGGGGCGCAAGTTCCTCCGTAAACTTATAAGGGAAAATTCAAAGGGGCTGGTGTTCATCATGGTTGCAGGAATGAGTTACGCCAACTACGTGGAGGCAATGAGCCTCGATGTGCTGGAGTCCGCAGAAATGCTTTCCAAGAAGATGCTCCCCAAGTTGTGCAAGGCATTAAAGTTATAGCAATGGCAAGAAAGGCTACATCAAGAATTGAGCAGGAAATGTACGATGCGCTCGAACATTTTTTTGAGGGGAAAATTTCGGGTAAGTTTTACCCCAGCGACTGCCGTCCGGCTGATTCCAAAGTGGAGGATGCGGTGCTTACCGTGTCTAACGCTACGGCAGAGCAGATACAGGACGGCATAGCAAGGATAAACATCTACGTTCCTGACCTCGATAACGGAAGTGGGCGACCCGTCCCCGACAAGGATAGGCTCACCGCTCTCTCCGAACTTGACGAGCAGATAATTGACGTGCTTAACGAGGCTGACACCGACTATGAATTTGACCTTTCAAAAGGCACTGAAACGATAAATGCGGAGGCTATAAAGCAGCATTTTGTGAACATAACAATAGAATTTAATCACGTAACATTTAACTGATATGGCAAAAAGACAGAAAATCATAATGGCTTGGTCGAAGTGTACCATTGAGATTGCACCGACCGGGGCTGACGATGCTTTCAACAGCACTGAATTGAAGTCTATTGGTGTTATCAAAGACAAGTCCACCACACTTGAACCGTCTGACGGTGACGCTCTCGAAATGAAAGCCACTGGGGGCGAGACGGTAGCCAAGGAAGTGCAGGAGGGTGGTTTCACTCTGAAAACCCGTGTCATTGAGCCTGACGAACTTTACAGCACCCTTGAATTGGGTGAGGAAGTTACCGCAGAGGGTGAGGACAAGGGCGACTTCAAGGTGAAAACCCACCTTGTTGATGGCGACTGGTCTGTTAAGGTAACGCCAAAGAACGTAGGCGCACGAGGTATCAAAGTACCTCTTTCCTCTATTGCTTTCAAGCCGGGTTACTCCGAAGAGGACGGTAACTACGCAGACCTCGAATTTGAGATTTTGAAGGGTGCGCAGGATTACTGGTACAGTCGCTTCAAGAAAGTTGCTCCAACAGGAGCATAAACGGACAGGGGCTTTCGTCTATTTGGTTAGGACACACCTTTTCGGGATGAAACCGGGTTCGACCCCCGGAAGCCTCTCTAATTAAAATATATCGACATGGAAACGATAGAAAAGAAAGTAGCAGACACCATCTTGCAGCGCACAAGCGACAGCTTGGAGATTGACGGGAACGTGTACCCGATTGCACCCCCGTCCACTGCAACAATTATACTCATTTCGGAATTGATTGCTGGGATGCCGGAAGTCAGGATTGATGCCGACAACATCTTGTTTGAGGTCTTGAACAAGGCTAAGAACTGCAAGGTACTGGGCAAGATTGTGGCGACCCTCATTCTCGGAGCAAAGAGAGTGAACGAGCATAAGAAAGTGCTTGTAGATAGGGTTGTCCCCAAGCGTGTATTCTCGTGGAAGAGATTGCGCATGGAAACGGTCTATTACCGCAAGGAACAGATTGAGGTGGACGAGTTGGAACACCTCTCAACGCTGGTGTTGGAGGGCTGCTCGCCTAAAACGCTCCGGGGACTTGTTACCAAACGGCTCAACAACTTGGAGATTAGCGATTTTTTCGGGCTTACCACTTCCCTCAGCGAAGCAAATCTGCTAAAAAGGACAAAGGAAGTGGCGACAGCATCTGGGGAATGATTTATAGTTGGGCAAAGATGCTCAACACCACCCCCGATTATGTCCTTTACGAAATGAGTTACGAAAACCTGCTCATGTACGGTTACGCAGCCCCCTCCTACGATGATGAGGAGGCAGAGGAATGGGACGATAGGCTGGATGCCAACAACCCCGATAATTTCAACGATAACGCAGACGAGGAAGAGGAATTTATATGAATACGAGTGACGGAAGAGAATACTACGGCTTTGGGATAGACAATTCCCAACTGCGCAGAGAAGCGCAACAGGCTATTGACATATTTGACGGCATCGGAAGCACAGCCGAAGCAGAGGGCGCACGTATTGATACCGCTTTCCGCAGAGCCGGGCAAGCGGTGGTCGCCTATTTCTCGGCACAGCAACTTTACTCTTTCGCCAGTTCGGTAATCAAGACCCGTGGCGAGATTGAAGCCCTTGAAATATCCTTTGAAACCCTGTTGGGCAACAAGGATAAGGCAAAGGAGTTTTTCGGTGAGATTAAGGATTTTGCCGTCAATACACCTATGCAACTGGGCGACCTCGCCAAAGGTGCGCAAACGCTCCTCGGCTTCAATGTCGAGGCAGAAAAGGTCATGCCCATACTCCGGCAGATAGGCGATATTTCAATGGGTAGCAGCGAGAAATTCAACTCACTTGTACTTGCTTTCTCGCAGATGTCCTCCACGGGCAAACTGATGGGACAAGACCTGTTGCAGATGATTAACGCAGGTTTCAACCCCCTTGTGGAAATGTCGAAAATCACGGGCAAGAGCATTTCGGAACTTAAAGACGATATGTCGGCAGGGGCTATCTCGGCAGACATGGTCGCAGAGGCTTTCGCCCACGCAGCCGGGGAGGGCGGCACGTTCAATGGTATGCTTGAAAAGCAGTCGAAAGGTCTGCAAGGCGCAATTTCCAACCTGCAAGGGGCTTGGGATGATATGCTCAACGATATAGGCTCTAAACAGCAGGGCGTGTTCGTGGACGGCATCAGCCTTGCCACGGAAGCAATCAAGCATTACGAGTTGTTCGCCAATGCCCTCCTTGCTATTGCCGCAGCATACGGAACGTATAAAGCCATACTTGCCGCAGTCGTTGTCATTCAGAAAGCGCAAGCCCTCGCAGATAACATTCGCCTTGTTATGATGTTCCGCAAGGAACTGGGACTGCTTACGGCAGCGCAACAGGCGTTCAATATCACCGCTTGGGCAAATCCTTACGTGCTGCTCGCCGCAGCAATTGTGGGCGTTGCTACGGCTCTCTACCTCTACGCTGATACAGCATCAAACGCTGAAAAGGCGCAGGAAAAACTCAACGAGCAGAAAGACGAGTTCCAAAAGAAACTGGACGAGGAGGCGCAAAAGGTCAATGAACTTATATCTATCATTCAGGACAAGACGGAAACCGACTATGCCCAGTTGAAAGCATACGAGGAACTGAAAAAGGTCTGCCCTGCCATTACCGATGCGTACACCCAAGAGAAACTTGCCGCCCTTGAACTGACCGAAGTCCGCAAGGCTCTCAACGAGGAAATGGAGCGCAAGACCTACGAGAACGCACAGCAGAATTTGCAGCGTTACACATGGCTGCTTTCGGAGGCTTCACAAGCGGAGGGCAACTGGACGAAGATGTCAAAGGAGGCGCAGGATGCCATAAGGAATGAACTTGGCACGGGACTTTTGAAAAACAAGGTTGAGCAACTGAAAGATGTTGTTAAGGGCTACCAAGAGCAGGTCGATGAGATTGAGCGTGTCAAGAAAGAAGCCGAAGAGAAAGCCAAGCCCATTGAAACAAAAATCGTGGAGGCTAAAGCCGACCTCGAACAGATACAAAAGGAATTTGATAAGGCAAAGGCGAAACTTGAAGAGGAACAGGCAAAGGTCAAGAATAAGTTTGGAAAACAAGTAATGACCTTTTTCTATGAAATCAAGTTCCGGCTTGCACAGGGCAATCTGAAAAAGGCGCAGGACAAGGTCGCCTCCCTCGAAGCCGAAAAAGCCGCACAGACTACCTACAAGCAAGATTACGATGCAGCGGCAAAGGCTTGGGAAGAAGCCAAGAAGAAACTTGATGCCATTAAAAAGGATAAGGCGAAGTACACCCAAAAGCAGTATAAGGAAGCTGCCGAAGCAGAGGAAAAGCTACGAAAGGCATACAAAAATCTCGGTGGAGAAGTAACCACCGATAAACAGGACAAGAGCGCAGCCGATAAAGCTAAACGGGAACGTGAGGAATACGCAAAGAAATTGGCGAATTTCAAGCGTTTGACCGCTTCCCAAGCCGTTGAACAGGCGAGGGCTGAAAAGGATGCGCAGTATGCCGTAGAACAAGCCCGAATTGATGCAATGCAGGACGGGTCAGAAAAGATATTGGCACAAATGGCTCTCGACCATAAACGGGAACTTGAAATGCTTGACCGTGAGAAAGTGAACTACCTGCAACGGAAGATAGACAATGCCCGTGCGTTGTTTGAGGCTAACCCGGCTAACAAGGGCAAGACCTTTGACGGGTCTAACATAACCCTAACCCCGGAGGAAAACGCAAGTTTCTCCCAGCGCAAGAAGTTCACCGAACAGAAGCAAGCCAACGAGGGGCAGGAACTTGTCGAGCGGCAACGCACCACCATGAATGAGTACCTGAAAGAATTTGGGGACTACATGGAGAAGCGACAGGCAATCATAGACCTGTACAACGCTCAAATGGCAAAGGCTACCACGGAGGGCGAGCGGCTTTCATTGTCCGCTACCATGAAGCGTGAGTTGTCGGAACTGGATATAGAGGCGAACAAGAGTACCGCTGCAATCAGCCGCCTGTTCGATGATATGACCAACAAGACGGTTAAGGACTTACGCAAGATAGCCGATGCCGGAGAAGAGGCGTTGCAATTCCTCATTGCCGGGGAATGGGACGAAGCCAAGGGCATTGAGTTCGGAATGTCGCAGGAAACTTTCGACACCCTCCGCAAGTCCCCGGCAGAACTGGAGAAGATACGCAAGGCAATCAAGCAAATCCGTGAGGAAGCGGACAAATCGGACACCGCTTTCAACAAGATGGCTAACGGGTTGAAAAAGGTCTTTGCCGCTGGTAACGATACCAAGAAGTTGAAAGATGGCTTGGGAATGATTGAGGACGGCTTGAACGATGTAATGAACGTAGCCGGATTTCTCCAAAACAGCCTTTCCGACCTCGGTGATGCTTTAGGCTCTGATGCCCTGAAAGGGGCGGCAGACGGTATCAGTGCGGCTATGGATGTGGCTAACGCTACGATGTCCGGGGCGCAAGCCGGGGCGATGTTTGGTCCTTGGGGCGCAGCGGCAGGAGCGGCTATCGGCTTGGTTTCCTCCCTCGGCTCTGCAATCGCAAAATTGCACGATGCCAAGCACGAGAAGAAAATCAAGAAGTTGCAGGAGCAAATCGAGGTACTGGAAAAGTCCTACGACAAGTTAGGTCGCTCCGTTGAAAAGTCTTACTCAAAGGATGCCTCAAAGATGATTGAGCAACAGAACACGTTGCTCGAACAGCAAAAGGTGCTTATCCGCAATCAGATAGCGGAAGAAAAGAGTAAGAAGAAAACCGACTGGGACAGGATTAAGGAGTGGGAAAATCAGATTGAAGAGATTGACCAACTCATAGCCGACAACAAGGAAAAGGCGGTTGATGCCATTTTCGGAGAGGACTTGAAATCAGCCATTGACAATTTCTCCAGTGCCTATGCGGAGGCTTGGGCATCGGGAGGGGACAAGGCAAAGTCCGCAAAGGATGTCGTGAGGAAGATGATGCAGCAGATGGTTACGGAAAGCATCAAAGCCGCTATCCAGTCCTCAAAGAGCATGGAACAGATACGTCAAAAGTTGCAGGAGTTCTACGCTGATAATGTCCTTTCCCCGTGGGAGCAGGACTACATCTACCGAATGGCTGAAAATCTGCAAAAGGAACTTGATGACCAGTTCGGGTGGGCTGACAGCCTTATGTACGAGGGTTCATCAGCATCGCAGGACAGCACCAAGAGGGGCTTTGCCACCGCCAGCCAAGACAGCATAGATGAACTGAACGGACGGTTTACGGCTATACAACTCAACTCGGAGGCGAATAAAATCACGCTGATTACGATTAGCGATGATGTAAAGATTATCCGCTTGCAGGTGATAGCCAACCGGGAAAACATGGAAGAGATTAGAAATTTAGCCTTGCTCGCAGTCGGGCATCTTGAAACGATAGCCAAGAACACGAAGCAGTTGTTTGAGATGAACGAGCGGTTGGGCAAGATTGAAAAAAATACACGGAAGTTATGATAAAGGAAATAATGAAGTCGGCATCCCTTTACGGGGCTTGCAGTGGTTCGGGAAAGGTGAGCGACTGGAGAAGCCTTGCTTGGCTCTTTTTCTCCCCACAGGGGCGTGAGTTCTGCGAGGAAAAGAATTTCCCCAGCCTCTCCATGTTCCAGCGCATGAAACCGTACAACGTGGAGCAATTTGGCGTTTTCGTTGATTTAGGGCGTGTTTCTCGCTCAAATGATAAAGATATTGCCTTGATAGGCGATACGTGCGGAGAATTGAAATTTGACGAAAATAAGGTAGTCCACAAGGTCATGCTCATGCACGGGGCGAAAGCCCACATAAAGGCAAGCAATTACGCTGTCCTCCTGATAGTAAACGTAGGGGGCTGCGAGGTAACTATTGACAAGGACGAAACGGTGATTGTACTATGAGAGGCGAGTGTTACATAAACAATAAAGATGCGCACGATGAATGGGGCTTGATATTCGGTGAAACATCACTCACCGCCTTACTGACCCCTGCCCCGGTAAAAGGGTACATCGAGAATAAAAGTGCGCTCATACACGGCAAGCAGGTCTTGTCGGGCGAGGAAAATCCCCCGAAGATTGACGAGAGGGATTTGCAGCTTGTGTTTGCTATCAAAGCCAAGAACCTGACGGAGTTCCTGACAAAGTACAGCAATTTCGTGAAAGAACTTGAAAAGGGCAAACTGAACATACGCACGAAGTACCAGCCGGGCGTGGTGTACCACCTCCTTTATGTTTCCTGCCAGCAGTTCAAGCAGTTCAATGGACGGCTTGGGAAATTCATCTTGAAGTTGAACGAACCTAACCCAAAGAACAGAGTATGATTGATATAAGGGACAAAAAGGGCAACATACGCTATTCGGTTGAGGTTTCGGAGCGGAGCGTGTACCATAAGGAACTTATGGCAGAGGAATACGTGCTTTTGACCTTTGAAACTGAAAGGCTTGTGCATCTGCGGAAAGGCGACTACATCGAAACGGAGTTTGGGCGTTTCGAGATTGTTACCGTTGATAAGCCGCAGCGCAATGTCAGTTCCGATGGCGGTTGGTCGTATGAACAGAAGTTCTGCCCACCTTGGGCAAAATGGGTGAACCGCAAGATGTTCTACAACCGACAGAAAGGCAGTGAGAAAGCATGGAAAATGACCCAACTGCCCAAGTATTTCATGCAGATACTCGTTGACAACCTCCGTGAAGCCGGGTTTGGCGATTGGAGTTACACGATTGATGCCAGCCTCACGGAAATGAAGTTGGTTGAGTTCGACAGCACCAACCTACTCGATGCCCTGACACTGATTGCCCAAACGTGGGAAACGGAGTGGTGGATAACTGATAACGTGATACATCTGTCAAAATGCGAGTACGGTAGCCCGGTCGTGTTCGAGGAGGGCGATGTGGTAAACGGAATGGAGCGTGAGGACGGGCAGGACACAGACTATATCACCCGGCTCTATGCTTTCGGCTCTACCCGTAACGTGCCGCAGGATTACCGCAAGAACGAAGATGACAGCCTTGTTATAGAGGGCGTTGTTGAACGTAGGTTGAAACTTCCTGCCGGGATAGACCACATAGACGCTTGGGACAATATGCAGCCCGAAGATGTGGTTGAGGGAATTGTCGTGCTTGATGAGATTTACCCCCACCGTGTCGGCACGATGTCTAATATCACCACAAAGGAATACGCCGATAAGGTGGAACAAGAGGACGGCAGCACGGAGGAAGTGAAATGGAACGCCTACCGCTTCAAAGATACGGGCGTGAAGTTCTCAAAGGAGTACATCATACCCGGTGAGGAACTTCGCATCATCTTCCAGTCGGGAACGCTTGCCGGAATGGACTTTGCCGTTACTTTCAACCCGGACGGGCTTGCAGAGAGCCAAAGCGGTGCGCAGTTGTGGGAGATTGTCAGGAATGAGGACTACGGGATTGCATTGCCAAGCGAGAACTTCAAGCCCTCGAATGGCGACACGTACATCCTTTACGGTTACGACACTAAATTTGTTTCCGACAGGCTCATTCCGCAAGCCGAACAGGAGTTACTGGCAAAGGCTCACGAGATTATCTTGAAGAAGAGCCAAGACAAGTCCATATACAACTGCCCGACCGACCCTGTGCGTTGTGCCGGGTACAAGGAGCGCAACGGGGAAATGGTTTACCTGCCCTCCGATGTCGTGGACTTGGATATTGGTCAGGCGGTGGAGTTGCGTAATGAGGGCTACTTCGATAACGGCTACCGTATCAGCCGTGTGCGCTCCTTTGAGAAGCGTTTGGATAACCGATATAGCTGTACCTATACCGTTGGCGAGAGCGCAGCCTATTCAAGCCGGGCGGCACTTGAAGAAAAGGTCGATTCAATCACCTACAACAATACGCAGTATTTTTCAGGTGGAGGCAGTGGCGTGTATGTTATCAAGCGGCACGATGGCACTACCCCCAGCGACCACAACGTATATTCCTCACTTCGTGCCAAGTCGGAGTTCCTGCATAAAGTAAACCCCGATGTCGCCACTGGTCTAAAGAAGTTCCTTGACGGCATAGAGGCTGGTTTTTACGAGGAGGGCGTGTCGGGCGGCAAGTTCGACAAGGACGGAAACTTGGAGGCGCACAGCCTACTTGTACGCACCCTTGCCAAGATTGCGACCGCAATTGTCGGGCAGATAGGCTCGGAGAAGTTTGTTGACGGCTTTTTCGGTGAGGGCTTCCAAATATGGAAGATGCTCGCAACAGGCGACTGGAGCATGACGATAGACCGCCTGACCGTGCGCAAACTTATGACCGTGTACGAGCTGCTTATTGCCAAGATTAGGGCGGTAGGCGGTCAGTTGGTCGTGTCTGCTGGAAACGGCAAGATAAAGACCGTGGAAACTGACGAGAGCGGAGAAAACTACCTTATCAAGTTCGAGGACACGAACACATTTGCGGAGGGCGACCTGATGCGCTGCCAAGTGTGGACGGGTTCGGGCATCAAATACTACTGGGTGCGTGTTTCCTCTTCTGACGGGGACACCATAACCGTGCCTATTTCTGAATTTGAGGGGGTGCAGCCGGAAGAGGGGGACGAGTGCGTGCTGATGGGTAACACCGATAACCCGTTGCGCCAAAACCTTATCAGCATATCCGCTACGGAGGACGGACAGCCACGCATTGATGTCCTGAACGGGGTGAAATCAAAGAGTTTCGAGGGTTGTTTGCGTGCGAGGCTGGGCAATCTTGACGGGATAAGCGATAACTATTTCCCTGCCGACAACCAGCCGCACGGGGACGGTCTGTATGCCGACAATGCATATTTGCGAGGTACGTTTGTCCTCTCTACTGGCGAGGATGTCAAGACGAGATTTGAGATACTGGAGGGTCGCATAAGTTCGGAAATTCAGTCCGTTGAAAAGGAACTTATGGCATACGAGAGTTACCTGCGTAACGCCTACTTCAACGATAATATGGACGGTTGGGAAACAGACAACGGTGTAACTTTCTTCCTCATAGGCAACAAATGGATATGGCTCAACGATAAGCCATACGCCAATAAGACCGCCTACACGGGAATAATGACCGACCGCAACCGCACCGTGCTGTATATCAAGAACCGCTACCTGTTGCAGCGCAACGAGAACTTCGAGAGCCACCCCGTATGTGACGAAAAGGACATTGACGGTAAGTTTCTGCCCAAGAAGTTCTACCTGTCATTCTTCTACCGCTGCATAACACCAGGTACGCTCAAAATTGAGTTCGAGGGCGCAAATCAAGACGGTTTCAGCCCGTTTGAAATGCTTTCCGTGAACCAAGAGATTGAGGAAACGGGTGAGGAATACAAGACCTTTGAGGCAACGGGCTTGTGGAACGGCACGGGCGATTTCCGCTTGTCGTTCTCGGGCGAAATGTACCTGTATGCCGTCCGGCTATCCCTTGACCGCATCGCAGACATCGAGCAGCGTTACAAGACTTTCTTTGAGCAGACCGACAAAAAGTTTACACTGGCTGCGGAGGAACGTGCAGAAACGACAAGAAAGTTGGAGGAATACCACAGCGAAATGATTATCACCGCACGTGAGATACGTTCCGAAGTGTCTGCAAGCCTTACCAACCTTGAAACGGGAATGACGGAGAAACTGAATACCGCCATATCGCAAACGGAGGAAAAAATCAACATCGTAGCATCCCGGTTCAATGAGGATGGAAGTATCAAGAATACAGCAGGGCTTGTTACCACGGCAGAGGCAAATAAGATGTTCGCTTTCGATTCCGCAGGTAATTTGGTATCGTTCATTGAGCAGACCGCATCCGACATCAAGATAAAGGCTAAACATATAGCGTTGGAGGGATTGGTGACTGTAAATGAGAATTTCAAGATACTGGAGGATGGCAGCATCATTGCTAAAAACGGAAAGTTCATCGGGGAAATAGAAACGCAGAAAGGACTGATTGGCGGCTTTGAGATTGCTTCGGGGCGTATAGGCTCTGCCACAACTCCGGGTAATGATTATGGAGGAGGATTAGCCATATATGATGATTTCTTCCGTGTTGGGGCTGGTAACGGTTATGTCATGTTCGGTGATGATGTTATTCCGTCTTATGTCGGAGGAGCGTTTACCGCGACTGGGCGTATCGTAAACAAGCATCCGAACACCTTTGGTTCTTACGGTTTCGACCAAGCCAACTACGGCTTGTTCATAAACGTGAGCGGAGGAACGAAAAACTACGGAATTTTCAGTGATTCAGCCTTAATGGCTCCGGCTTTCATTAACACGAAAGCGAAATTACTTACTTTTACGGGGAACGGCTATAAGGTTGATTTCTCGCAGTACAATATCATCTTGATGTACTACAACGACCCGGCATATTCTGGAGTAGAAGTAACATTGCCTACGGAAGCATCGGTTGCAAGTCAATTCGGATTAAGTTCCCTGCCAACAGATTTTGCCGCAGTTGTTGTTTTTCGGGTTAGAACTGGCTCTAAAAAAATAACCCTTAAAGGGATATACAATCATAATGAGGGATTGACTAATTATGAAATGGCTTCGGGCGACTCTATAATTGTGCTGATTACAAAGGCTGATGGATTTAGGTATCAAATAATTAACCACTCATCATAAAAAAATGGCAAAGTTAAATTTCAAATCATTCTCTGTTTACACGAGTGTAAGCAGGAAAACCAAAAAAGAGATAGATGTGCGAGAAACATTTGCCGACTTGCTCTATACTGGAGTGAACGGCATCCGCTCACACGCTCTTGCATTGAAAATTTTTCAAAGTGAGGGAGAAACGGAGTTTACCGATGAAGAAATAGCCCTGATTAGGAATACAGCCGAAACAAGATGTATTCCGGGCTTCATTGACGGATTGATTGAGCAAATAGGAAAAGAGGCTGAAAACGAGGGCGATTTACAGCCTACCAACCCCATAAAATAATAAGGATATGGCAATAACAGATGCTGAAAGGAAACAAATCGTCCAAGAAGTCCTTGCACAGGTTAAGGCTTCATCTCAGGGCGTGAACGAGTTGGAGGAGGTTTCAACCCTTGACGGGGTTAAGACCCTCCCGGCTATGAAAGGCGACAAGGTTGTAGCAGCTCCCGTGTCGCTGTTGGGCAAACCTGCCACCGATGCGGCTGCAAAGGCAACTGAGGCGGCAAATAAGGCTGTCGAGGCTACGACCCGTGCCGATACAGCGGCTACCCTTGCCGCTAACAAGGCAGGTGAGGCAGAAACGGCAGCAGGAACGGCTAATGAAGCAGCCGAAAAGGTAAACACTGCCCTTGGCAATCTCAGCGAGGTTGCAGGGGAATTGAGGGGTACGATACTGAATGTAAACCGTGTATTGAACACCACCACCCAATATGCAGACATCACGGCAGCGGTTAACGCTATTGTAGCAGCCAACATCACGGAGGCGAAACAGGACGGAGTTGTGTTCATTTTCAACACGGCAAAGGGCTGGGCTTGTAAGCAGTTCTCGGGCAACCCTGCTACGGAGTTCAACAACGCTTCCAAGTGGAAAGATTTTGGGGGCGGTTCAGGCAGCGGTTCGGGCTTTTACAATGTTACCGTTGAGCAGCCTTTGGGCAGCGGTTACTACACCAAGGAAACGGCTATAGCGGCTCTTACTGGGGCTGACATCGCAGACGAGGCAAAGCAGGGTATGATTATCACCTTTGAAGTTAGCGCAGGCAAATGGGCAGACTATCGTTTTGCCGGGACTGATATAAGCAGCTTTCTCACCCCCGGAGCGTGGGAAGAGTACGGAGGCGCAGGTGCGGTCAAGCAGGTAACTTTCAACGGTGAGAAAAAGACCCCCGATGAAGCCGGAAACGTGACTATCAATGTGGATGTTCCCGAAGTGGACGAAACCTTGAACCTCGATTCCACTAATCCCGTTCAAAATGCCGCAGTGACGGCTAAACTGAACGAGGTAGATGCTGGTACGCTTTTCGGCAGTGAGGTGACGGAGAATGACGATAACACGGTAACGGTAAGCCTTAAAAGCAAAACGGCAACCATTACGGAATTTACCATACCAGCCGGAGGCGGTGGAGGCGGTGAAACCGGTTCGGCAACCAAAATCGTGCTTTCCTCTTCCGTTGATAACCCGATTATCAAAGAGGGAGGCAGTTCCATACTGACCTATACTTACGACCACCAATATACAGGTGGCGATGAAGCCGGGCAATCTACTGGGCAGAGAGCGAACATAACCGTACAGATGAAGCGAGGCGTACAGGTGGTTTTCACCCAGTCCTACACCAATGTCGCAAAGGGCAGTTACAGCCTTGACATATCCAAGTACCTGTTGCTCGGTACGACTGACATCTACGTGAAAGCAGAGGTTACGGACATCGAGGGCAAGAAGCAGACCAAGCAGGCATATTCATCCGTTAAAGTGGTTACGCTGGCTCTCTCCACTTCCTACAACCTTGCCAACAAGGTAGCGCAGGGCGGCTACGGAACGCTTGAAACCGTGTCAATACCATTCACCGTTTCGGGTGCAGGAACAAAAGTCGTGACCCTCTATGTGGACGGCAAGCAGCAGAACACACAGACCGTAACCAAGTCCGGCATTACCAACGGCAACTTCAACCTATCATTGAGTACTCTTGCAGCCGGACGGCATACAATCCAAATGGTTGCGGAAATGGACGCCTCGGACGACCTCACAATCAAGTCCGAAAGTATCTACTTTGACATACTGAAAGCAGGAAGTTACAAGCCATTCATCGGTACGCTGTTGCACCACGAAGACGGGCGTATCTTCACGAGCGACCACCTGACCCCGACAATCGAGGTAGGGCAGTATGAGAAGATGGATTTTGAGTTCATAGCATACGACCCCGAAAAGACCCCGGCTGATATGTCCGTGTTCCGTGACAACGTGAAGACACAGACGGTCAGTGTGCCAAGAACGGTGCAGATATACACCAACCGTTACACCTCGCAGGGCAAGACCAATATGCGTTTCGAGTGCGGCACAACGCTGTACCCGTTCTACATTGATGTTAAGGCTTCAAGCATCGACATTGAGGAAATTACCGCAGGGCAGGTGCTGAAACTTTCAGCCGCTGGACGTAGTAATACGGAGGAAAACCCGGCACAATGGGAGTACAACGGCATCAAGACCACGTTCAACGGCTTTGACTGGAGCGGTAGCGGCTGGACGGGCGAAACCTTGAAGATGCAGAATGGGGCAAACATTGAGATTGACTACAAGCCCTTTGCCTCGGACGCCACCCCCAACGGGGCGACCTATGAATTTGAGTTGCGTTGCTCTAACATCACGAACAAAAAGGGCGTTATCCTGTCCTGCATGGAGGGCGGCATCGGCTTCCAAATGACAGCGGAAGAGGTGAAGATGATAGCCTCCAACGGCTCATCGGTAAACACTCCTTTCGTGCCTGACATGAATTTCCATATCAGCTTTGTAATCCAAAAGAAAACGGACACAAGGCTTATGGAGTTGTACGTGAACGGTGTGCGATGCGGCACGAAGCAGTATGCCGGAACGGAGAGCCTTTTGCAGCCCAACCCGGTGAACATCACCGTAAGTTCGGAGGCGGCAGATGTAGATATGCGTTCAATTCGTATCTACGAAAAGCCCCTGACCGATGATGAAATGCTTGTCAATTTCATGATTGACCGGGAGACGGTCGAGGAAATGGTAACGCTTTACAACTCCAACGATGTAATGGACGATGAGGGAGTTTCCGTGGATATTGAGAAGTTGAGGGCGCAGGGTAAGTCCGTCATGCGTATTGTGGGCGATGTGGAACTTGTCAATCAGACGAACAACAAGAAATTTGAAGTACCCGTTGACATCTACTTCTATTCGGCATACGGCAAGGAGTATGACTTCATCGTGCATGGCGCAGGACTTCGCATTCAGGGAACATCATCCACCACGTACCCCCGAAAGAACTACCGTATATACTTCGACCGAAAGAGCAAATACGGCACAACGCTTGAAGTGAACGGCAAGGATGTTCCCAGCCTTGAATATAGTTTCAAGCCGGGTGCAAGACCTGTCAAGATATGGTGTTTGAAAGCCGATTTCTCCGATAGCTCCTCAACCCACAACACGGGTGCGGTGCGCCTCGTGAATGACGTGTGGAAAAAATGCGGTTTCCTCACCCCTCCGCAGAAAGCATACAATGGCAACTACGACCTGCGTATTGGCGTTGACGGATTCCCGATTGACGGTTTCTATGACAACGACAATAGCGGCAATAACAAGTATCTCGGAAAGTTCAATTTCAACAACGAGAAGAGCGACAGCCATATTGTCTATGGCTTTGAGGGCATCGAGGGCTTCAATGATGAGGCGGCACTTGCCGGAAAGGAAAACCCGTGCATCTGCTTGGAGTTCCTGAACAACTCAAAGCTGCTCTGCCTGTTCTCTACAAGCGATATGGGAGAGTTTGACGATAGTCTGGAGTTCCGCTTCCCGGCTGATGTTACTTGGGGCGATGCGACTGACTATCAGAAAGGAGCTGTTACCCGTCTATGGAACTGGATAGTAAGTTGCAGGAATAACCCGGACAAGTTCAAAGCGGAGGCAAGCCAATACTTCGATGTAAACAGCCTTTGCGCCTGGTATCTGTTTACGGACTACTTCATGGCGGTTGACCAACGGGCAAAGAATATGATGCTTGCCACTTGGGACGGGCTGAAATGGTATTTCCTGCCTTACGATGCTGATACAATTCTCGGTAGCCGTAATGATTCCGTGCTTGCGTACACGTATATCATCACGCACGAGACTTTTGACAACTCCACTGGCTCATACGCCTTTGCCGGACACGATAGCCTCTTGTGGGAACTGGTGCGCACCGCAATGAAAGACAAATTGATTGAAACCGCTGGTGTTATCCGCTCCAACATGAGTACGGAGGAGGTGCTTACGATGTTCAATGTTACGCAGATGGGCAACTGGTCGGAGCGTGTCTATAACAAGGACGGCTATTTCAAGTACATCCAGCCTCTTACGGAGGGCGTAAGCACTACGGAGGGAACGAAGCACTACGACTACCTGTATGCCTTGCAGGGAAACCGCTATGCCCACCGCCTCTATACCATTAAAAACCGCTTTGCGCTCATGGATGCGCAGTATGTGGCTGGTACTTACCGTGCGGATAGCTTCGCTTGCTACTTCGGTTACAAGTTCAGCCAGTCGCCCCGTAAGGTGAAAATCACTGCCAGCGAGCGGTACTACTTCGGCTACGGCTACACCAACGGTACGCCTACACAGAGTGCGGTGCTTGCGGAAGCTGAGGGTTCAAGGGTGGAACTTACAATCAGCACCGACCTTATCGTAAACGACCCGCAGAACTTCTACGGGGCAAGCCGTATCAGAGACCTTGACCTGACGAATGTGTCCCACGCAATTTTGCAGACCCTTAACCTGAACAACTGCACGGCATTGAGGTCGCTGAACGTAAGTTGCGGCTCAACGCAGAAAACGCTCAATGCGCTGATTGTTACGAATTGTAAAAGTTTGCAGAGCCTCACGATGAACGGCTTGCTTTCCGAAAGTTTCACAAACATAGACCTTTCGGGCAATGCAAAACTGGAGGTGCTTTCAGCCGGGAACACAGCCCTCAAAAGCGTGTCATTCGCCAAGGGTGCGCCCCTTATGTCGGTCGTACTTCCTGCCACGCTGCAAACGCTGGAACTTGTCAGCCTTAACCGTCTGACCAATGACGGGCTGCAACTGGAGGGTACGGACAACATCGACCGCCTCGTGGTAGATGATTGTGCCTCTATTGACTGGATAGCCTTGTTTAACAAGTGCCAAAACGTGAAGTACCTGCGTGTTACGGGCGTGGATATGAAAGACGATGGCACGTTGCTCAATCAGCTTATGAAGATAGGCGGTGTGGACGAGAACGGAGGTAACACCCCGACTTGTCGCCTTGTCGGTAAGTGTAAACTCACTACCTACATTGACGATGCAACCTTTGCGCAGATGCAGGAGCATTTCCCCGAATTGCAGATTAGCCAGCCGGAATGTACCGTTATCAAGCACCTTGAACATATCACGGACGGCACGGGATTTAGCAACCTTGACAATAAGACCGGGTACGACTACGACAATGAGTTTGAGTACAGCGGTCACGTGGCAAAAATCTTGTCGAAGCGTTACCGCTGCCTCGGAAAGAAAACTGCTAACGGAGAGGAAACAATCTGTAAGCTGCATGACAAACATTCCGGCTATTATGCCGATGCCGTGAACGTGAATTTGGCTACTCCTGCCATTCTGACGGGAGCGGAGGGCGATGTGTGGATGTACGAGCCTCACTACTGGTACAAGGGCGTTAATGACTTCCTGAATAAAGCAAAGTACCGCATTTTCAGTTCGCTTGAAAAAGAGCCTACAAAGGCAGAGAGCGTGAAGTTGATGCAGGGTGACTTGGAGGTTAAGGCTGGTTATGCCGTGCGTATTCAAGTTGACTACAACACGCTGGCAGAAGCAGAAACGCAGGTGTCGCAGAATAGTTACTACACGGTGGATGTCAGGGGCTACAAGCAGGTGCGTTTCCCCGGACTTGTTTCGGCTGTTTACGGTGCGCTCTTCCTCGATGCAGAGGGTAACATCATAGAGCGCATGAAAGCCACTTCGGACAGCGGCATAATCAACGGAATGTACCTTTTCAATGCGATTCCGGCAAATGCCGTAAAACTTGCATTCTCGGTAGTGAATAACGCTCCTTTCGACTATGTGCTGCTAACCAAGTCTGATGAAATAGAAGCCATTGAACCCGATTGGTGCGAGCATAAGGAATGTCTTACAGGTGTATATGAAGCGTTGTCGCGTGATGATATGCTGCGCTCCATCAGTGGGGTTCAATCAGCCGCAAGTATAACGCAGCCTGACTTCAAGCAGTATGCAAAGAACCGTGGAAACGGATTTCAGCTTGTCGATTGGGAAATGCACAAGGATGTCTGCAACCTGTTCTACGCCAAATACGGCAAGGCTGATAGCCAAGGTACTTGCGGATATGGCTCAAACACGAATGGACGTGTTACCGGGCTTACCAACGAGGCAGGAATGACTGACACTTTCGCTAACCCCGATAACCACGAAGAGCAAACGGCATACATCATGGTGGACGGAGCGAAGAAAAACATTCAGTCCCCTAATGTATTGGGTTATGAGAACTGGTACGGCAATAAGGCAGAGTGGATAAATGACACGTTCAACGAGGGCGTGGTGGACTACTCTATGCACATCACTATGCCGGACGGCTCTATCCGCAAACTGAAAGGTGATACTACGGGCGGTGATAGATACCCGATGAATGTAGTGAACGGTCGGCACATGGACGTTTGGGTTGCAAGGGCTGGAGGCTCTACATCAAGTTACTATTTCGATGATAACTTTGTTTCAGGCTCTATCAACCGTGTGGTGTATCGGTCGCACAACCATGCGGGTGCGTATGGCGGTGTTGCGTATGCGTACACGAACTCCGATTCATCGTACACGAACACGGTCATTGGTTCTCGGCTTGCCTTCCGTGGAAAAATCGTCATTGCGAAGAGCGTTGCAGCGTTCAAAGCGATTGTCGAAATAGCGTAAGCGAAAGCGGAGCGAAAAAGCGTAAAATCGGGAGCGGAGGCGACCTTGTTGTTCGACCTCCCTCCCTTTGAAAAACAAAGGTGGATTTCCCAAAGACACCGTGTGGTGTATCGGTCGAACAACAATGCGAATGCGAATGGCGGTGTTGCGTATGCGAACACGAACAACGATTCATCGAACACGAACACGAACATTGGTTCTCGGCTTGCAAACAATAAGAAATAGAAGCGTTATGCCTCAAAAGTATTCAGGCGTACAACAACGGGGACGTGTCCCTAACGTGGAGCCTGTGGGAATGAGCCTCAGTAGCAGCGTGAGCAATCACGGAAAACTGGAAAAGAAAGCGTGGGGTGGAGTTTGGTAGGGACTTATGTCAGCCGAAGAAGTCAGACCCCGAAAAATTGAAGGCAAAAAAGTAAAATGAGAAGATTAGGAAAGACAAGTAACATCATAGAGGAGATTTGCGAATACAGCAACATCTATAACTCTCTCCATGTCGTAATGAGAGGCAGGAAACGGAAGAAAAGCCGTGTCGGTCGCTGGATTATGGCGCATCAGGACGAGGTGATAAAGAGGTTGCAGGAGCAAATACGGACTGGCACGTTCTGCTTGTCCGGCTATCGTGAAATGCTTGTCACCGATGGTCCAAAAGTCCGCAGGGTTCAGTCCGTGTCTTTGATAGAGCGGATTGGCTGTAACGCTATCATGGCGGTTGTGGAGGACAAAATTTTCAAGCGGTATATCCGCACCACAGCGGCATCAATCAAGCGCAGAGGGATGCACGACCTACTGAATTTTATCCGTAGGGACTTGCAGGAACACCCGGAGGCAATGAAGTATGCCTACAAGTTCGACATCAAAAAGTTCTACGAGAGCGTGAACCAAGACTTTATGATGTATGCCCTGCGTAGAATGTTCAAAGACAAGGTGCTGCTTACGATGCTGGAGCGTTTCGTGAGGATGATGCCTAACGGCTTATCCATTGGGCTACGCTCATCGCAAGGCTTCGGCAATATGCTGTTGAGTATGTTCCTTGACCACTACATCAAAGACCAAATGGGCTATAAGCACTTCTACCGTTATTGCGATGACGGGGACGGTCATTCAAGTACCAAAAAGGAGTGCTGGAAGTTCCGGGACATCGTACACGAGAGAGCCGGACTGATGATGCTACAAGTAAAAGGAAATGAACGTGTGTTCCCGGTTACAGAGGGCATCGACTTCCTCGGATATGTTATCTATCCGACCCATACCCGGTTGAGAAAGCGCAACAAGCAAAATGCAGCCCGGAAGCTGCACAAGGTGAAAAGTAAGAAAAGACGGCAGGAGATAATTGCCTCCCTTTACGGACAGTGCAAGCACGCAAACTGCCATAATTTGTTTTATCGTTTAACTGGTATCAAGATGAATGATTTTAAGAGTATGGGCATCAAGCCCAAGTTTGAGGACGGCAAAAAGCGTTTCAAAGGAATGAGCGTTTCTGTCCGTGAGTTGGTAAATATACCTATCGAGGTAGTGGACTTTGAAACTGGCATCGTTCCACGTTTCGAGAGGGAGGAGTACGAGAAGAAAGTTGCGGAGGCAAAAGCGGTCTATAATGCAGCCCTCGCAGCGAACAACGGCAAAGTCCCGGCTGGTGTAATCAACCCGGACGACATCGAAAAGCCACACGGCAGATATGTCGTGCGCATAAAGGTGGACGGGGTAGAAAAGAAGTTTTTCACGGCATCCAAGGAAATGTGGTCTATATTGGAACAAATCAGAGAAATGGATAAGTTCCCATTCACGACCACAATCAAAGCGGAAATGTACGGTAAGAAAGGTGAAACTAAATATATTTTTACTTGATATGAGAAGAGTAACAGGAAACAAGGGGGTATTGCCAATTGAGTGCGTGAACCCAAAGAAAGATAAGTGGTGTGTGCGTTTCGACATTCAGAATGCCGCAGACAGCGACACATCGGAATACTACGAGGAAGTGTACCCTAATAAACCGTCCCCGGAGGACATCGAAAACACTTTGTTCTCAAACGACTTGGATTTGCCCCAAAAGGAAATTTCAAGCATCGGTGCATTGCTGGGCTATAGCGGTGGAGAGTTCGAGAAGCGTTTTGAGCAGGGGCGTAATGACCGTGTGGCAGCAACCCCGTATTTACAACTCATGGAAGTGGTACGGGAACAACATCTTACGGCAACCGACATTCCAAGTACCGTAGCGTTGAAAGTCCCAGCTACGTTCTTCCCGTTCTCGGAGTTGTGTAAGCGAGGCAAGCAGGTAGAAAAGGGTGTTATATTCAAGTACGGGGGTAAATTGTGGAGGGTCGTTCAACCTCACACGCCTATGGATATTTATCCACCGTCCATTGATACCGCCTCGCTCTACACGAGGGTTGAGCCGGAACACTCAGGAACGCTTGAAGACCCAATACCCTATGAGCAAGGAATGGCGTTTGAGAGCGGCAAGTATTATGAGCAGTTTGGAGTGGTGTATGTCTGCATACTTACAACGCTGACGGGCTACCCCAACGACCTCAAAGACCTGCCTACAATCGTAAAACCTGTATAAATTCACCTTTTACGGAAAGTAAAAGCCTAAAATGCTTATATTGTAAGCACATTTTAATACCTTTGCATTTGGATTAAAACAAAAATGTATGAAGATATTAAATTGGCTCAAAACAAGTAATAGGTGGAAGCATATCGTGGGAGGTGCAGCAATCGGGGCTTTTTCAGGCTCTGATTACTGCGCCCTCTACGCTTCTATCCTTTCAGCGGCAAGCCTTGAATACAAAGACAAGGCGCACGGCTGCGAATGGGATTGGATAGACTTCGGACTGACCGTAGCCGGAGCGATTGTCGGACGTTTAGCGGTTAGATGGTTATGAATGAAGTGCAAGGGACATTAGAGGTTGCAAAAGGCATAAGCGACCTTGGCGTACTGATAATTATCGGTGCAGCCTTTATCGTGTTGTCTCTTGGAATGTGGGTAGCCCTATTCCGCTGGTTCAAAAGCATCATGGATAACGTGATTAAGAACAATTCCGCTACTATGAGCGCACTTCTGACCAAAACCGATGCACAGAATGATGTACTGAATGAGATTGCAGACGGCTTGCGCCCCTCGACCTTGTTGCAGATAAAGAACATATCCAACACCTGCTTTGACCTCTCTACGGAGAAAGTCTGCCGTATCATAAAAAAAGTTCGTGAGGAAAACCACATTGACAACAAGGAGGCGACTAAGGCGAAAATAAGGACTTTGCTCTGTAATCTTCACGAGGACAGGAACAGCCGTTTTGACAGCACCAGGTATCGGGGCAATACTCTGACCCACTATACTTCCCCGGAATGGATTGATTGGGTTGCGGAGGTTGTGGAAAACGAGGTATATTCAGAGCAGAACAACGCCCGTGCCTTTACAAACGTAGAGGCGGTGTATAGCAAAATAAAACTTGATTTTTATCACAGACTAACAGAATAATACAATGAAAATTCTAATTGACAACGGACATGGAGAGAATACACCGGGGAAACGAAGCCCCGATGGTGAATTTCGTGAATACCTCTACGCCCGTGAAATAGCGGAGGCGATAGAGCGTGAATTGAAAATGAGAGGCTACGATGCTGAACGTATCGTGCATGAAACGGTAGATGTCCCTCTCGCAGAACGTGCAAGGCGTGTAAACGAGTTCTGCGGCAAACTGGGTGCATCCAATGTAATCCTTATTTCCATCCATTGCAATGCTGCCGGGAACGGAGATTGGATGAACGCAAGGGGGTGGAGCGCATATACAAGCAAAGGGAACACGAAAGCCGACACCCTCGCATCCTGCCTCTATGCAGCGGCTGCAGAGCATCTTCCGGCTGGCACAAAGATACGCAGCGACTGGTCGGACAAAGACCCCGACTGGGAAGAGAATTTCTATATACTGACAAAGACACGATGCCCTGCAGTCTTGACTGAAAACTTCTTTCAGGACAATAAGGATGATGTCGCTTTCCTCCAATCGCAGGAGGGCAGACAGGCAATCGTGAAACTTCACGTTGAGGGTATCATCAAATACATAGGAGTATGAAAAATCTGATTTTTATTTTAGCCGTGTCCTGCTTGCTGTACGGTTGTGGGACACAAAGAAAATTGCCTACAACGACAATTCAGGAAACGACCAACAGCAATGTCGAGGTCAAGTACGAGAAAGTGTTTGTGCATGACACAACGTATATCGAGATACCTGCACAAACAGCCGAAAGGACTACACGGGACAGCACAAGCCACCTCGAAAATGACTTTGCCGTTTCCGATGCCAAAATCAATCCCGATGGCTCACTCTTCCACGACCTCAAAACGAAGCCGCAAAAGAAGCCAGTGCCAGTTAATAAGGAGATTGAGCGCAGGGACAGCATTGCGTATGTAGATAGGTACGTTGAAGTCCCTGTCCCGGTAGAGCGCAGTCTAACCCGGTGGGAGAAAACCTGCATCAACTGGTTTCCCTATTCGGTTGTAGCCATATTGCTGTTGTTGGTTTATGTATTCAGGAAGCCGATGCGCAGCCTTATACGAAGATTTATTTAGGTATTAGTATTGAAAACAGGATAATTTCGCTATCTTTGCACCGTTGTTGTGGAGCTTGCGTAGCGATACGCAATCTTCATGTTCGCCCGGCTTGGCTACTCTTGCCGGGCGTTTTTATTGCCTCTCGCCAACGAAAATTATTCGGGTAAGGACTTTATCAAATAAGGAAAGTTCGTTGCTCTCGCTCAAAATTCGGAGAAAATAACTATAATTTCCCGTATAACACCCAATCTATCACTCGCCTGTTGGCTTCATCAACCTTTTTGCGGTCGAAATCAATGTAAATGTCCGTCACGGTATTGCCGCCGTGCCCCAGCGCAGCCGCAATCGTTTCTTTAGGTATTTCGAGGGAGGCGGCTATGGTCGCCCACGAGTGCCTTGCCCAATAAGTCGTCAGTTGGGGAAAGACGGGCTTGCTGCTTTCGTCATTCGCCAGTGTGCCGACCTCTTTAAGTGTCTTGTTCAATATCCCGGTATATGAACGGTGGTTCTTGTGCTGGTCGAGGATGTCTATCAGGTGTTCCGTCCCCTTGTACTTGTTGATGATTTCCATTGCCTCCGGCTCAACCTTTATAGAGTATAGGCGGTTGGTCTTTGAGCGGTAAAACTCAACCCTGCCATTGTTTATAGTACGCAGCTTGCACAGGTCTATGATGTTGATTCCGATAAGCAGGAAAATCAACTTGAAGATGTCGAGAGCCTTTTCCGTATGTTCGTCTGTCGGGGCGTTGAAGAGTTCCCGGAGTTGTTCAACGGAGAATGAGCGTTTCATCGTGGCGACCGGGCGAATTTTGAAACGCCTGAACGGGTACGCCTTTGTCACGCCATCGTCTATTGCCTCATTGAATACGGCTCGGATATTCCTGAAATGCACGTTCCGGGCGTTCCGTGAGGGCGATGTTTCGCTCAAATAGGTGTCGTAGGCAGTCAGCCATTCCCGTGTGATGTCCTCGAATGTGAGTTTGTCGAGGTCAGCGCAGAACTGGTGCATCCGCTTGTACGTGTTCATATACACAATACGAGTGCTTTCCTTTTTGGTTTCCGCAAACTTCAAGAAACGGTGCGTAAACAGCCTTTCCTTGCCGTCCTCCTGCCTTTCGGGGGACAACTGGTAAACTATATGGTTCTTGATGTCAAGTGCGCTCATATTGGCTATTTCGCCACTCTCTATCAATTTAAGGAGGAGCGTGTCAATGTCAATATGCCGCTTGGCAATGTAGTTATTCAGGAAGAGCCTGTTGGGGTGGTTCACGACTTTCCCTGCCTTTTTGTCCCACTGGTTCGGGAGCAGAAAGACATTCAGCGAAATGAGAGCCGTTGCCGACTTCTTGTTTATCGCAACTTTGAGCGGTGCTGGCTTTCCGTCCTTGACCGCCCTTGTATCGAGGTATAATTTTGTTCGTGCCATGCTATTTGTTGCAGGTATTTTGCAGTTCCTTTTCAGCAAAAGTAATCATAAAGCATCTAAAATGTGCAAGTATTTTGTGGTTTAACCTTTTCGGAAGCCGCCAAAACTGACCACGGAAAAGTCTGTGTCTGTTATCATTCCTTGATAGTCAGCGGATTTCAGCGCACGGGGCTAAAAATGCTTTTTTACCGATTTGCTATACTGCAAAGATAATGCAAATCGAATGTAGAACTTTCATGCTTGCATGAAAAAGTTATGCTGAGATGCAGTTTGTCTTATTTAAAGATGGGGCATTTAAGAAATTCTATTCATCTTTGAAAATCTTTCCATATTGTTTTAATGCCATATTTTTCATGAGTGTTTCTTCTTTTGTCAGTGCGAATCCCATATATTTGCAAACGTGATCATTGCGTAGGATACAGATACACATTCTTTTGTAAGTCGGAATTTCCTTGAACTCTGCAATATCAATATCATCTAAATAATCCATCCTGACAGGCTTCTTGTCCGTTTTGTAGTTTGTGCTTTCTCCTACTTGAATAGGAATATTTCTTTCTCTTAGTTTCTGTATCACTTCGTCACTGAGTACACCGCCCTTATTCTTCCAGAATCTGATGCTTGTCTCCAATTTCTTCCGGTATCTGTTCCGGGTATGTTCAGGTAGAGTAGACAGAAGAAACTCTGTAAAGGATTTCCATGTATATCCTTTGGGTAAATGTATCTCATCTCTTCCCATTGCTCCGGTTTTTCCATAAATCCCGGAAAAATTTACTCCGTTAACCCGGCCAATCATTCGTCCCCACATATCGGGATCAATCACTCTGTACAGTGACAGGCTCTCTATGGCTTCGCAGATAAAAGGACTTGCTACCCGTTGTCGGTCAAGGCTAATTCCTGCTTGATAATAAAGATCGTACAGATGGTTATAATCCCACTTGAATTTACCATTTGCTACCCAGATATCAGTTGTTTTCCAGTCAAAAATAGGATAGAGGTTATAAACACCTTCAGTAATTTGGGTACTCCATAGGTAGTTGGCATATCGTTCCTTTGTTTTTCTGTAAATGGCACGCCAACGATTATGGCTTTCCTGTGTACGAATGCCAACTAAACAGCATGTTCGGGTAGCCTTTTTATTTTTATGTAGCCATTGGGCAAATTCCATTTGAAAATCATAATCCCACATGTCGGTAGTGTAGAAAGGGAACTCATGTAATGTCATTGCCCTCTCCGGTTTTTGGCGTACCCAGACTGCTTTTTTGTCTTCATCCCATGGCCTCCAATAATCTTCATACATGGACGTACATGTCGTTACTCGAAAAGGTACGCAAACATGATATATATCCAGGATGTCTTGATTCTCTTTAAAAGTTCGTTCTACATAATCAATTGTCATGTTGTACTGTATTTCATAATCCATATGAAATACCCCAATTTTTCTTTTTAAATTATGTTTGCGGATATAATCTATGCATAAATTTAATAGTACACCGCTATCCTTGCCTCCTGAAAATGAGATGTAAATATTATCAAAATTCTGAAAAATGACACGTAATCTTTCTTGGGCAAGGTCATATACGTTTTGCTTTCTTATGTCTTGCATTGTTTTTTTAGTATTGTTCGTTTATTTGCTGCAAAAGTAATAAAAAAAGATCAGATAGATAAAATGTATAAACATATACAAATTCCGGAGATACTTCCTAATCCGATTCTCCCTGCTGACTTTTACATCTTGTATAGCCTTTATCTCATCAGTAGATAGCCAGATATCACGCACTGATTTCTCCGGCATTTTATATCCGTCAAACGGATAAGTTTCATGTGTTATAAACTTGCACTGGAGATTTAATTTAGTGCATTGAAAACCAAAATAATATCTCTTTTGTTATGATAGAATAGGGAAATCCCTATAATCATTTGGGGAAATTCTCCTGTATGCGGTAAAATCCATCGCTATCTTTGTGACGTGATAAAATGGATTAATGTAAAACCTATAAACCACACCCATATGAAAAAGATTGTTTTTTTATCGCTTTTTGCCTTGTGCCTCCCTTGGATGGTTTCGGCGCAGAGCATAGATGACGACCTTTACTACATTCCTTCTAAGGATAAGAAGGAAAAGAAGCAGGAGAAGAAAGTTACAAGCTCTGCTCCGACTGAAGAAATTGTAGTAAAGTCGAATGCACCAACTACGGTTTATACGTCGCCAGGTAATACTACTGTTGTAGTACAGGATCGTAAAGGAAATACACGTGATGTAGACGAATATAACCGTCGTTATGATTCTCGTGAGAATGACTTCGTAATGGAAGATGATACCTTATATATTAAGGAAAAAGCAGTGCCCGATCCGGATGGTGAATGGGTAAATGGCTTCGATGGTTCGGAAGATGATTATGAATATGCTATGCGTATCGTACGTTTCCGCAACCCGCGTTATGCGGTGAGTATCAGTAGCCCGTATTATTGGGATATCGTTTACGGTCTGAATTCATGGGACTGGAACGTTTATACTGACGGAATGTATGCGTATGCTTTCCCGACTTTCTCTAACCGCTTATGGTGGGATTGGCGTTATAACTCCTACGGATGGGGAGGCTATCCTTATTATGGTTGGGGTGGATACTCACCTTATTACAGTTACGGTGGCTGGTCCTATGGCTGGGGCGGTTTCTACGGTGGCTGGAGTTGGGGATGGGGACATCATCACCATCATTATTATCCTGGCGGTGGCTGGTATCCCGGTGGCGGTGGACACTGGGGAGGCAACCATTGGGGGAGTCGTGATACATATACGAACAGGCGCTACAGCGGAACACGTAGTACGACAACTGCACGGCGTACTGACGGAACTGGTAGAGTGACAGGTGCGACCAGACAAAGCACAAGTGGACAAGTAAGACGTGGAGAAAGTGGAACTACCCGTCGGGTAGTGGGAACCCGTTCTTCCGGTGAACGTCCGGGAATGTCAACCCGCACAGATGCAGCTTCCTCAAGACGTTCTACCTATACACGTCCAAGTAGTACACGTAGTAGCTCTTCTTATAATAGCAATGTAGGAAATGTGCGTAGTGGTAGTACGGTTCGTGGTACTTCAACGAGATCATCTTCGGGAAGTAGCGGCACTGTAAGAAGTACTTCAACACGTAGTAGCAGTACATATAACCGGGGTAGTTCAACAGCTCCACGCAACTACTCTAATGATAATAACCGTTCTTCTAGCTCACGGTCTTATAGTGCTCCTTCCACTCGTTCTTCTTCCAGTAGCAGTTATTCATCAGGAAGCAGTTCCCGTTCCAGTGGCAGTAGCTATTCCAGTGGCGGTGGAGGTTCCACACGTTCCAGTGGTGGCGGCGGTGGCTCAAGCAGAAGAAGATAAAAATTAAGTGTTTCACACAAAAATGAATGAATTATGAAAAAGATAATGACTCTAACAGCCCTTGCTATGTTCGTCTCAATGGGTGCAGGGGCACAGACGGTATACGATGCTACGAATATAGCCAGTAAAGATCTAAGTGGTACTGCTCGTTTCGTAGGTATGGGAGGCGCAATGGGAGCGTTAGGTGGTGATATTTCCACTATCGGTACGAACCCTGCGGGTATTGGTATCTATCGTAGTAACGATATAGTAGCATCTTTCGGCTATTCGATTACAGATGTTGAAAGCAAATATGGCGGACAGACATTTAATATGGGAAAAAACCGTTGGAACTTTGATAATGCAGGTGTTGTGTTTTCTACCAAGGTTGGTAATGTTACGTCATTACGTTATGTAAACTTTGCCTTTAATTATCAGAGAGTAAAGTCTTTCAATCGGAATATGACTATGGCAGGAGACTTGAATGGTTATTCGCAGACCTATCAGATGGCAGCTATGTCCGATGGGATTACACCGGAAATGTGGAAGGGTAGTAATCCTTTTAATGCAAATGATATCGGATGGCTTTCCGCACTGGGATGGGAGGGACACCTGATAAATCCTTCAATAACTACTGATAAGACACCTTATCCTTATAATGATGCCGATGGTAATCAAATAAAGGATGAGGAAGGTAATCTTTTATATGAGAATTATAATTTCTACACAAGCATTTTAGGAGACGGTGACTATCCTTATTTACGTGAATTCCGTTCTCGGGAAAGTGGAGGAGTAAATCAATTTGATTTTAATGTTTCTTTCAACTTTAATGATCGTTTCTATCTTGGCTTTACGATAGGAGCTTATGATGTGGACTATAATAAGTATACATTATATGATGAAGATTTCCGTACAGGAAATGAAGAACCGACAGGTTCCGGATACATCTTGGAAAGTTTCAATAAAGTAAGTGGTGCCGGCTTTGACTTTAAACTTGGTGCTATTCTTCGTCCGTTTGAGGATTCACCTTTACGTCTCGGGCTTGCCATACATACTCCGACTTTCTATAATTTGACATGGTCTACTTCAGCCCGTCTTGTTTCCGATCTGTATCAGGGAGATAAGGTTGTATCTACAACGGTGGATAGTTTTAATTATTTGAATAATGGAGATTTGAAACAAGAATATCAGATGAACACTCCATGGACTTATAATCTGAGCTTGGGATATACTGTAGGAACTCAATTGGCTTTAGGTGCTGAATATGAGTATAAAAACTACTCGACAACTAAGTTCTATTATTCTGATGGTGATAAGATGGAATGGCAAAGTAATGAGTCTAAACTCTGTTTGAAGGGCGTCAATACTTTCCGCATTGGTGCTGAGTATAAAGTAATTCCACAGTTTGCTTTGCGTGCCGGATATAATTATAGTAGCTCTGCTTTCAAGAAGGATGCCATTAAGGCATTGCCTATAGAGTCCATTAATACTGATACGGATTATGCTAATCTTAAGTCATTGAGTAATTACACACTGGGTATCGGTTACAGAGGCTCTGCATTTTATGCCGATTTAGCTTACAAATATTCAGTACAGAAAGGTGATTTTTATCCTTTCGATTCTTCTCAAGATGGCGAAGTAGGACTTACTGCTGCTAAGTTGACTAATACTCGCAGCCAGGTGATATTATCTTTAGGTATGCGTTTCTAAAAGAATAACAATATAAGCAAATAACCTTTCATTGCAAATACCTTGTGTATTAAATTCGAGTCCCCGGAGAGATAGCAGTACTCCGGGGACTTTTCTTGTCTAATTTCTTAATACTCTATTTTATCTTCTTTCTCAGTCCATGCTTCGAAAGCTTTGATGGCTTCATTGTGTAGCAATACTTCTGAGGGTAGTTTGCGATCGGCAGGTTTTAAAGCGATTTCATCATATATGAAAGAGTCGTCGAAACCTATATTTTTGGCGTCAGTCTTGTTGTTTCCATAATACATTTTGTCCAGTCGGGCCCAATAGATAGCGCCGAGGCACATGGGGCAGGGCTCACAAGAGGTATAGATTTCGCAACCACTGAGGTTGAAAGTACCTAGTGACGTGGCTGCTGCACGAATGGCACTGACTTCGGCATGCGCTGTCGGGTCACATGAGGATGTCACACGATTCGTTCCGGTAGCTATGATTTCTCCATCTTTGGCAATGACGGCACCAAATGGGCCGCCACCGTTAGCGACATTCTCCGTGGAGAGCTCAATCGCTTTTCTCATAAGTTCTTCTTTGGTCATAATAAAAATGATTATTTAATTCTCTGTATGATACGAATGATGTCTATTCCCCCAACTCCTTATTTCGTAGACCGGCATCAATATCTATGAGAATCTGATGTAAACTAGCGAGTAGGGGAGGAAGTTCTTTGCTGGTAATGTCGTAGATCAATTCCGGATCTATTGAGAGATATTCATGTGAGATTATATTACGCATTCCTATAATTTGTCTCCACGGTATTTCGGGATAATGAGAGAAAAGGCATCCGTGAGTGCGGTCATCTACTTGGCGAATTGTTTCACCGATAGTTTGCAGGCACATACAGGTCGAATTGAACAATACCATGCCATCGTCCGAATTGAGAAAATCTTGATAATTGCTTATCCGAGCGGTGGTTTTTATGACGAATGATGTTTGGCTTTCTACAAAGCGGAGCATATCTATTAATGCTTGTTTAGACGTAGATTGCATCTTGTTCAAGATTATGCCGGAACATTTGACGCATGTTCTCATGCAAGGTTATTAAATCAACTTTTGTATGAAAGAGGTGTTCTAATTCTTCCTTGATCGTCATATAGGCACGAAAGGTGGTTTTGCGTAGTTTTACGCAAACATCAATATCGCTGTTCTCCCGTTGTTCGCCACGGGCAGCTGAACCAACGAGAGCAAGACTCTCAATGCCATACTTGTCAGCGGTTGTTTGCTTGAACTCGTGCAGGATGGCGAGAATTTCATTAGTTGTTTTCATTCTATTTTTCCTTTCTTGCTGTTAAAGGGGTAGCGATACAAAGATACAATTCTATATAGACAAAAACAAGTCCGCCCCACAGTTTTTGTTGTGAGGTGGGAAATGAATTATTAAAGTTTTATGCTGTCACCAATACCAACCTATGCCTATAGAAGCCGGATAGAGTTCGGGTCCTTTATTCTTTTCAAACAGAGAAGTGAGAGCGAAACGGGCATTGAATCCCAAGCAACCGTAACCGGCCTGTAGCAGCAGATTCATGCCAAGCGGATGGGTATTCAGCTTGCTACTCAAAGTATGTTTCTTATCATCATATTTGGCTCTGGATTTAACCCCTACACGCCATTCCACTTCCGGACCAGCGGCAATGAAAGCACGGCGACTGCCGAATTTGGTTTGCCATTCCAGACTGACAGGCAGACGGAAAGCCCAATAGCGCAGCCAGCTCTTTTGGTAATCCACATCTTCGGCTTGCCGGCAAACGGTGATGCCGTCTACTTTCTCAAAGCCGTAATTGTCATCCAGTTTATAGACGATACGTGCTAAACCGAGGGTGGTGGTCAATCCCCAATGATTGTTACGGGTTATGGCAACTCCGGTATTAAACAGATTGATACCCCATTCCCAGGATTTCGAGCCAAGTTGAGGTACTTTGGCAGAGTACTGAAATGTATTGCTTGCCAGTTTGTTAAAGCCGAAGTAGATGGCAGGGTAGTGAGGATCAAAGCGGTAATAGCCTTTTTTCTTCTTCACGAAAGGTACGGAAACCGTTGTGGTTCGTTCAATGCTGCGGCCGTCCAGATACACACCTTCAAATACCTGGGTGTTTTCGATGGTGTCATTGTCGGCTTTTGCCTCATACATTTTCACTTTGATTTTGCCATCATGTTCTTTAATGATGATCTTCCGTCCGTTGAGATAGAGAGTTGTATCTTGCGGGATGCTTTCTTGTGCCACGACTGTCATGGAAGTCATGATAAGGAATAAAAAGAAAATTCGTTTCATAAGTTTTATTATTTGTGATTTATAAATTTCAGAATTAGTCTTTGCTGAATATCAGTGTAACAAGGTCGTCACTGTCTATTTCGCCTTCGATATAGATAAGTGTGGCTTCTCCTTTTTTGCCGAGCCGGAATAGTATGAAGCGGTTTATTTTATCTTTTACCGGAGGCAACTGGTAGTATCCCGATTGAATATGCCCGTCTGTCACCACTTCTTTTATTTTCCTGGCATGTTCCCGGTCGGATTCCAGACATCGGTAGATATCCGGTAATGCTTTTTCTGCCTTTGTCAGTTTCAGGCTTTGGTAATGGGTGATGTCCCAATTCTTGGATAACATCTTGGACAGTTCCACGTAAGTGGCCCCTTTCTCATTGCCGTATTTCTGAAATACGGATGCTATTTGCAGCCCTTTCTGGGCATACATGCCGGTACTAAACAAGAGCAGCAGGCAGCATAGCAGGGTATGAGTGAACTTTTTCATAATTGTATCTATTAGTTCTTTTTATTATTCAAACATCAGATCAAGCACTTCATCTTCCGTAGTTCGCATATCTCGGAAAGCAGCAAGGGCTTGTTCATGCACCAGGTTTACATCCGTGTATTGCTTGCCGTCGATAATGACGTAATTTTCCGGAGTGGGGTGAAGGTATCGCTGCGTACCGGCAATGCCGATCACTAATAAAATTCCGGCTGCTATTCCTCCCGCTGTGTAAATAAAGCGACGGCGGAAGGAAGGCTTTTTAACAGGAGCACTTTCTTGCCGGAATGCTTTTGCTTCCTGATCCAGGCAGACAAACAAGGGACGATATACTTGTAACGATTCCGGTACATTTTCTTGCGTGAAGAAACTGCGTAATTCGCGTTCTTCCTCACATGAGGTCTGTCCTTCGAAATAGCGGTCTATTAATTCTTCTATCTTCATACTTGTTTCCTCCTTATTTTTTCTTGTACGGTTTGCAGGTAAATTTCTCTCACTTTCTTTCGCGCTCTCGACAGGTTACTTCGGATGGCTTCCGGATTACAGCCTGTGATGTCGGCGATCTCTTCCGTTTCATACTCCTCGATGTCTTTCATCCGCATGATGGTGCGCTGCAAGGTAGGCAATGAATTAATAATTTCATGCATCAGACGGATTTCGTCTTTTATCTCAAGCAACCGTTCCGGTGTTCCACCGGGAGTGGCATCCTGTACATACTCTAACGGTACGCTGGCGGTATGCCTGGTGCGCCACATATCCATGCAGAGATTATGTGTCATGGTCATGGCGAATGCTTCAATGTTGCGGTACTGTTCCAGTTCAAGTCTTTTGTTCCATAGCTTGAGCAGGACTTCTTGTACGGCATCTTCTGCATCGTCCGGACTTTCGGTCAACTTCCGCGCATAATTCAATAGCTTATTGCGGAGGGGTAGAACGGATATTTTAAATTGTTTGAGTTCCATTTACATTACTAAGACGAACGTGTAAAGCGAACGTGACATCAAAAATAAAAAAAAGTGTTGCACAAAGCAATTTTTTGTTTTGCTTTGGCAACACTTACCATTTGGGGAGAATATGAACTACTTGAGTGATTCCATATCACTTCATGCAATTATAAGGTCAACCGGACAGAGACTATGCTGTTACCGGACAACAGTACATATACACCCTCACCAGATTCCAGCATCTCAGTACTGATAACTTCCATATTTTTGTTTTCATTGGTTTCAACGGCATTTGCACGCTTCATTCCTGCCAACGGTATTTCTATACACTGGGTGGCTCCGGTGAAATTCAGCAATACAACCGTTACTTCATTTCCTGTTTCATTGATGTAGGCTGTGGCACATATTCCTGTATTATTCGTGACAGCTTTAATACGGGTAGTACCTGTGGCGTACTGCGCGTAATGGGCCATGATGTAACCATTCTTAGCAATTTCACCTTCACCCACCGGGCTGCGCTTGTCATTATCGCCCATTAATCCATAGAAGCGCTTTAAATACCAGTATACGTATGCACTGCAATAGCCCTCCATACACATGTGGATTTCTTTGCCAAGATGGTTGAGGCAGTATTGCCACTTTTGGAATTCCCATGCTGACGGATCATCTGATTTTTCTCCGTCATTAAAGAGATGTTCCGTCATCCACCAGGTCTTTCCATGGATGCGAGGGTAGAGACCGCAGATGTAATCGTGACGATTTTTGACGTATCCATTATCCAGGTCTGTAAAACCTTGATAAAGGTGTCCTGCAATAATATCGGTCTGTGCAAATGCTCCGGCATCATTGATGATCGGATCCGTGTATTCGGGTGGTGTACCACATGCTTCGGGAGACATCAGTCTGACTCCGGTTTCACGGATTTTGGCACCGTATTGCTTCACAAAATCTACCACTTCCTGAGGAGTCCAATAAGTAAAGTCCATATCCGGTTCATTCTGAACAGATATGGCATAAAGATCTACTCCATTCTGTTTCATGAAATTGATGTAACGGATAAGATGATCGGCGTATGCTCCATAGTTCTCTTTTTTGAGATGTTTTACTTCTTTGCTATTCACCTTGATTTGCTCGGAGAGAGCATCAGTACAGTCCCACGGACATGCAAAAACTATTGCTCCATTGGCCTGTGCCGCTTTAGCCACTTCTACATCAGCATTCCAATCAGATTCGTTGGGATAAACCATCAGGCGAAGGATGGAGTAGCCCAATCCTCCTTCACCATACATTTGGTCTAATTGTCGGGCAGAAATGAGGTTTCCGCCACACCAAATTTTAGGATTGTACATTCCACCGAATCCTGCTATCGGCTGATATTTTACTGTAGGGTCAATATTAAGTGTTACAGACTTGAACGCCGGTTCCTGTTCTATCAATAAATCGGTAGTCTGCTTGTTGGTTAGGTCAGTAATGTGAATAGTCTGTGTACGTTGTTTCATTGAAGCGTTAGCATTGCAAACCACTTGAATTTTTGTGTACTGCTTTTCTCCATCACTGCTTCCACCTGACATCGGAGTTATACTTTTTACAATATCTCCCTGTTCGAAGGTTATCTCCCAGGAGGTTTTTGCCCATTCTATAACGACCTCTGTCTGGTTTTCACCGGCACTCACTGTAATTGACTTTTTTAGGAAGAGCGCATATGCGCCCTTCCCGTTATCATCAGTCTCCGCATTATTATTATCAGAGCATGCCCAACATGACATTCCCATCAGAAAAATGCATAGATTTCTAATAAATAGTTTCATTATACTTCGGGTTATTTCAATCCTTCAACTATTCCTTCATACATTCCATTTCGATTGTATCCCGAAGTCCAAGGGCAAATCTTGTTACCGGTACTGGTTTCGGTCATACTTGAAATGGATATGCCATATTGCTTGTCCGATGCGATAGTTTTCCGATATTCTTTCATGATGAAAGCTATGTAGTTGGCTGCGGCACTCCGTTCATCGGCGGTCAGTTTACTGGTCTGGATGAATTTACCCTCTGTATCTTCCACCATCATGCTGAGGTCGGATACACGTATCAGTTTACCGGTCTGTGCCAGCTTGTCGAACAATTCGGAAATCATCTCTTCATTGGCTTTCTGAGAAGTGGCATCTTTGGAATAAACCGCATGAAGAAGGATGTTGTATCCGTCAATACGGGTTACATCATCTGCTTCCCAGGATTTTACCAATGCGATCAATTCATCGGCTTTCTGTCCCATCTCATCAGATTGATTGAAAGTATTGCTAACGAAGAGGTTGAGATCAATTTTTGCTGTGTCACGTGCTTGTTTTACGGCTGTACGTGCATATTCTACTTCGCCCAAATATTCACCCCAGTTGAAGGTGTTGGCATCCATGGTTTTGTCAAGTGGTTCGCCTACAATATTCCATACTTTTACAGATTCACCACCGGCATTTACTATACCACCGATCCATTTATTCATCTCTTCAGTGAAGATATTCTTTTTCTCTTCCGGAGTTTTCTCGATGATGGTATCATCAGCTTTCCAGTGGAGGTTGATATTATCGATGTAAGCATGCCACTCACCCGAGCCTGAACCTACGGCCAGCTCTATCTCGGTCAGATCTTTCATGGAATTGGGTATAGCGATTTTTCCCTTACCTGTTTCTTCACCTTCTTTCAGGAATGTGATATAAATCTTGTCTCGTCCCCATTTGTTAGCTTCACAACCGAAGTTGAACGGTCCTTGGCCGCAGTTGAATTCTTGTCCATTAATCACTACCCGCATGCCGTCGCCCCAGCCACCTTTACCATCTATCAGGTACATGTCGAGAGAAAGACCTATGTAGTCACCTAACGTTCTTCCGTTTTGCAATTTTACTGTGAATTTAGGATAAGATCTATTGCAAGGGGTAGCAGCTGTACCTACGTGTAATACTTTACCACTGCCTTCAGGATCATTTTCTACAACGGAAGAGTTTCCGTTAGTCATCGGATAAGACGTTCCAAGTTCATCTTTTTCAAAGTCAATTTTAGTAACACCTGTTCCGGGAAGCTCATAATTCATCACGATGTTATCGAGAAAATATTGTGCTCCTCCAGAAGCGGAACCAACGGCAAGCTCAAATTCAGTAAGTCCTTTCATTTCATCCGGCAATATGAAGCCTGGAGCTGTAGCGCTATTTAAGCTGATGACCGCTCCACGATTCCAAGTGTTGGGATTACAACCAAAAGTTTTAGCATTCATACCAACGTTGAACTCTTTTCCATTAATAAAGACTCTCATACCTGCTCCATATATACCGTCTTCGTTTACAATACGCATATCAATGGTCAGATTGACGTAATCGCCCAGTTTTCGACCTTCCGGTAACTTGACGTTGAACTTAGGATGTGAATAGGCAGCTTTGTTATCGTCGGTACCTACATGCAGTGCTTTACCACTCTTCCCATCCGGGTCGTTTTCTACCACAGCCTGACTTCCTCCGGTCATACCGTAAGCTTTGCCTAGTTCATCATTCTCGAAGTCACAAATCACAGTTTTACCTTTCTCGGGTACGAAGGGAATAATGATGGGCTGTATCAGTTCATTATAATAAGCGGTGCGTTGTCCCTGATTGGAACAGAGCGTACCACCATAAAGCGTTATGTCCGTTCCTTTGACAGCATCAGCTACTAATTGCATTCCGCCAAAATCGAAGGAACCATCCTCTTTCAATGAATTGACGGGAGTGATAGAACCGCCAATATCTATGCCATCAAAATTGCTAAGTATGGTGCTGTAAGCAATGTCTTTCTTTAAAAAGTCTGTTGAAGACAAGTTTGCCGTAAACTTGAACGGAGAACTGGCATCGCGGGTAATGTACGATTTCAGCAAATCAAAGCTGGCCAGGTATTCGCTATTGGCCACTTCTTCAGGCTTTTCTACCTGAAGGTTGCAGTCATACTTATCGGTGCATGCCATAACCGTTGCACACATCATGGCAATACCGATTATCTTATGATTAAAGTATTTCATGTTTTCTTTGTTTAAACGTTTATACCAGATAATACTATCTTATTTCTATCTCGAATGACTTGCCACCTTGTACGGCACGACTGCTTAACACCAACGTATCTTTGGTGGCGTACTGCATGTTTTTGGTTTTAAAGTCAATTGTATAGTCCAGATAGATAGCATTACGATCTTTACCGCCAAGGCTGTTCTTTTCGCCCTTCTTCACAAATTTACCGGTACCGGAAATGATAAGATCATCGGAAGTACTACCTACTGTGCAATTACCATCTTCGGTAAAAGTCAAGCTGAGGTTGTAATTGAAAAGATTACCTTGTGCATCCTTGGTTGATAAGGATAGAATATTGTCTTTCAGGCTTTCAGTTGTAATATTTACTTTCTCATCCTTCTCTACATATTGCTGATGGCGTACCAATTGCGAAGAAACGCCGTTTATCACAGCTTGATCCACTCCACGACGCAGGTACTCACCATGCCAGGGATTGACATACTTTACAGCATAAAGTACAAAATTCTTGGGTTGTACACTCCAGTCGCCACTATTTGTCAACATGGGGTTTGCTACGACTGCCTTACCCTGAAGGATGGAGTCTGCACCCTGTACGCCTGTCATCTTCAGAGGAATCACGTAATAATTATCAAGAGTCTTTTTATCGGCAAAGAATGCATCGGTAAACTGTACCTCTACACCACCTATAACTTCACCCTTGGGAATATTGATCTGGTTGGCGGCCAGGGTATAGTAGGAGGTGGGCATAGGGGTAACAGGAGTGTTACTTCCTTTGAAATAGAGGTTTTCGCAAAGCGATTCATCTACCTGAGTATCAATAATTACATTCTTGCGGTTGGTATAACCACCACCCCAAGCTGCTTTAATGGATACTTTGTGCTGATTATCCAAAGAGTTATCGAGGAATTCGTCTTCTCCCAATTCAATGGTACGCAAACCATATTGATTGGCAAAATATACAGTTTGATAATCGAAGTCGGAGAATTCATTGTCAGAGCTTTCGCACGCGGTGAAAGACAAGAGTAATGAAGTCAGTCCGATATATGCTAATTTCTTTTTCATATCATGCTATTTTATTAATAGTGTTCACAATTTTGTTTATTTCCATCCTTTATTCTGGATGAGGTTGCTGTACTTCAGTATCTCAGAGTTGGGGATAGGGCAACAGTACATATAATCTTCATACGAACGTTCTTCTACGGTTATCTTCTGATAGCTGTTACCATTCCAGCTAATGCCATATACCGGTTCGTTCAGGTCGGCTTTCCAGCGACGGAGATCCCAAAAACGGAATCCTTCGAAGCAGAGTTCCAATCGACGTTCGTTGCGGATCAGTTCGCGCATTTTGTCTTTGCTGGCAGCGCATGCTTCCAGATAGGCATCATTGGTACCACCTATGCCGGCACGTTTCCGGATGGCTTTGATTACATCGTAAGCGGAGTAATCTCTGCCGTTGGCGTTTTTCGGTCCCCAAGCTTCATTGGCTGCCTCAGCATAATTCAGGTACATTTCAGTATAACGGATACGGGGTGTGTAATGCGGCTGTTTGGAAATGGATGCCGGATTACAGTTCACATCCATGCGCAAGCGTTTTCTCATGTAATAGCCTGTTCGGGTTGAGCGGTTTTCGGTCACGTTAACACCGTCTTGATTTCCCTCATTGATGTTGATTGTTATACTCTTCTCACTGATTGTACTTCCATTGTAAAAGATGTATTTGCCCAAGCGGGGATCGCGTCCAGCATAAGGATTGTTGGCATCGTATCCGCTGGCTGCGTCATTGATGGGGTATCCATTGGCCATAGGGAATATATCGACCAGATTCTGTGACGGATTCATATAACCATTACCGTACAAACTTGGTGGGAAATTTTGTGATTCCTGGTCGTTATCACCACTTCCTTTGTTTCCTCTCCATAAGATTTCATTTGGATTGGCACCATCCTTAATTGTATTTATAATAGTAGGTGAGTAATATTCCACTCCGTCGGATGCTAATCCTGATAGACCTCCTTTATAGTCTATTACAGCAGCTGCGGCATTAGCGGCATCCGCCCATGTGGCAGCGTTGGAAGCATCTTCAAAGAAGGGACTGGCAGCCAGTACGGCTGTGCGTGTACGGAAGGCACGGGCTATGATTCCGTTATACAACTGACGTGCTTTGGCACCCATAACGGTGTTGTATTTACCGACGTCTTGTGTGAGACTCTGGAAATCTGCAGGAACGCTTCCTGAAACATCTTCATACTCATAAGGAAGTCTTTTCTCTGCTTCGGAAAGATCATTGTAGATTTGTTCTACACAAGCCTGAAACGAAGCACGCGGTTGATTGAAATCCGACTCTATTGTCTGAGGTTCTGTAAATATGGGTACACCAAGCAGTTCGCCATTTGCACCAAAACCGGCATGGGCACGAAGCAGATAAAAATAGAACATCCCACGGAGTCCGTAAGCTTCACCAGTGAGGCGTTGCGCAAACAATTTGTTCAGTTCTTCATCATCCGACCATTTTACGCCTCCCACATGCTCCAGGAAGAGGTTGATGTATTGAATGGCACCGTAGGAATTGGTCCACTGATTCTGTGGATTATATGAACTTGTAGTCCAGGCACCGGTGGCCATTTGCAGATACACATTACTTGGCTGGTTGGTTACGGCGTCATCCGTGCCATACTCGCTGTTATCGTAATAGCCCGGAATCAGACTGTATACATTGTGCAATATTCCCCGTGCGTATTCCGCATCGTTGTACATGTTTTCCACGCCTTGGAAGTTTTCGATGGCTGGTGAAAACAAATCATCACAACCGGTGAGCATCAGGGCACCTATTATAAAAGGTATAATTTTCTTTTTCATAATCTTCTTCTTTATTAATCAATAAAATCAGAATGCAGCCTTGAAACCTGCATAGAAGTTACGGCATTGAGGGGAACCGGTACTCAGCTCCATATGCTTCCGCTCTTTAGAGATGGTAAGCAGATTGCTACCTCCGCAATAAACACTTAAACCACGAACAAACGTTCCTTTGAAAGTATTTTCAGGGAAGTCATACGTCAACTGCACTTGGTTCAGGCGGAAATAGTTACGCTTATACATCCAGAAAGTGGAATTGCGGTAGTTATTGTCACCATTGGTGGTGGTCAGGCGTGGGTAGGTGGCCACATCTTTTGTATCTTCGGTCCAACGTCCCCATACCACTTCTGAGAATTTGCTCGTACCGCGGTTCCAGTAGTAGGAACTGCTTTTAAAGTCTACAGAGCCGGTCTGACCTGATCCCATGGCAAATAGCGAGAAATTTTTCCACTTCACAGTTAAGTTCAATCCGAAGGAGAAAGGAGGAGCTGACCAACCGTTCTTTCCTAATTCAATCTGGTCCTTGCTGTCGATTACACCATCCTCGTTAATGTCTTTGTACTTCAGGTCACCGGGCTTTACAGTACCAAATGTTTGACGGGCATGATTGTCTATGTCAGTCTGATCCTGGAAGAAACCTTCGCATACATAACCGTAGGAAGCATCGAGTGCACGACCTTTGCGATACTGGTAATCTTCGTCGTAAAGTTCGTCACGTTTCAGAGCTTCAGAGGAGTACACCATACCATTGAAACCGAGTGTTACGTCAAAGTCGCCGAATTTCTTGTTGGCGCTCAGCGCGAAGTCAAAACCACTGCGTCTGTCCTCGTTATAATTGATCCAGGGCATGAAAGTGGAATTGCTGCTTAAAGCAAAATAGGAAGGATAGATAGAAGATGAACCTTGGGTGAGCAAGCCTTTCGTATCTTGTCTGAAGTAATTCGCGTTTATTTTCAGCAGACGGTTGAACAGTGTGGCATCAATGCCGGCACGGAACTCTTCACGTGTGATGAAACCCAGATTGGGGTTATCACCGCGTTTGGAAGCCGGAGTCCATCCGCCGGCTGTTCCATCATGCCATTGTACATAGAAGCCCTCGTTTGTTCTTTTGGAGAAAGTGCCTTTATACAGATAATAGTCGGTGATATCGAGATCCTGATGCAGGTTGGCATAAGAAGCTGTGATTTTCAGATCGTCTATAAACTTTACATTCTCCATAAACTTCTCTTTGCTGATCCTCCAGCCCAAAGTGACTGACGGAGAGAAAGCGTTACGCTTGCCTTCGGGTAATTTGGCCGAATGGATCACGGCACCACTGAAATCGGCATAATACTTATGATTGTAATTGTAGGATGCCCGTAAGCCTAAGTTCACATTACTGGTACGGTGATAATCACTGCTTTCATGATTTTCGTCAGCAGAATTCTGCGTTTGATAACCCCAACCTATGAATGTGGCTGCTACGTTGTGGTATTTTGCGAAAGTGCGGGCATAGTCAAACTGTGCACTGAACGTCATGGTCTGATCGTAAGTGGACTTGCCGACATATTCATTGGGATCTTTTTTGTCTTCATTGTGCTTCTTCAAGGCAATAATCATATCCTTGCCGTTCACCTGAGACCATGTAGGTTCATAAACGGCGTAGGTCTCGCTGAAAGCTTCCGAATAGTAAGAAGTATAGTCTACACTATAAGAAGTCTTAAACGTCAGACCTTTCAAGAATGAACCCAGATCAGCGGCAAGGCTGACATCGAACATAAACATACGTGCCTTTTCCTTAACATATCCGGCAGCCAGAAGATCAGCAAAAGGATTGGTCATGTCGGAAGAAGTTCCTCCAAGCAGATATTTGCCGTCAATCAGGTGATTACTGTTGGTAATATATTCCTGTATTTGAGCGACGCTGGTATCCATCATGTCGATGGGTAATAACGGGGCAAACCAGTTGGGACGCAAGGTGGATGCGGTTCCCCAAAAGTTTCCGCGACCTGCATACTGATTGGTAAAGACAACTGCCGCATTGGTAGTAGCCTTTAGCCATGAGGCAAGTGTCATGTCTACGTTACCGCGTACATTGAAACGCATATTGTAGGCATTCTTTGATTCACCATATTTCAGCAGGTCGTTACTATAATCCATACCGAAATTCAGGTAATAGTGTGTGCGATCATTACCTCCATATACTTCACCTGTCACATCTGCATTATAATATGCCTTTTTCAGATAGTCCGAACTATAGAAATCAATATTCGGATAACGATAAGGATTGGTTCCCATGGCAGTGTTGTAGATATCTGATGCGCTGTATTTTGGGGACAGCCCGTCATTACGGCAAGCTTCATTGTAAAGGGTCATGTAGCAGTCTGAATCCAAATATTTTGGATAAGATTTGGGAACATTAATGCCTGCATTGCCCCGTACGTCGATGCGCATCGGTTCATTTTTACCGCGTTTGGTAGTGATCAGGATAACACCCTTTGCCGCACGGCTACCATAAAGTACCACGGCAGCAGCATCTTTCATTACCGAAACACTCTCTATTTCCGAAGCGCGTACATTACTTGCACTGCGGGGCACTCCATCCACGAGGACAAGTGCTCCTTGCCCCCATACGTTGCCGGTGTATCCACCTATCAGACTTTCCAGTCCAACTAAGCTACTGGAACTATTTACTTTTTTGGTCAGTTCGGACGTGTTGACCGTAGAAATGGCATGCGTCAAGTCTTCCTGGGCAACCGTACCGAAAGCCACATTCACCAGGCTATCTTTGTTTTCTTCTTGCGCCTGGATACCTCCTGCATGAAACAGAGACATGGCGAAAACAGTACAGCCAATATATATAAACTTTCTATTCATTTTTTGCGTCATTATTAGTTAATACGTCAAGATTACCATCCGGGATTCTGGTAGAACCCTTCATACATGCTAACATCCTTTTTAGGGAGCGGATACCAATAGTGTCTGTCGGTATATTTACGCTCAAGCAATACCACTTCACGCAAGTTCTTGATAGCATTTTCTTCCGGTTCGTCATAATTATAGTCACTAGGATCGGCACGGTCGAACTCAATCTTGGTCTTCAGTGTGTAAGGATATTGGGTGAGAAGCATCCAGCGGCGAAGATCGATAAAACGGAAACCTTCGAAGGACAGTTCCACGGCGCGTTCGCGGCGTAATTCGCTCAGGAAGTCAGCAGTACTACCCAGAAACTTGTCGAGTACGGGAGCTACCCCGGCACGTTCGCGGATCTTGTTCAATGCTTCTTCGGCTGTGAGTGAGTAGGTAGCAGCTTTACCCTTCGGACCGTTGTAGCCTACAGCCGTAGCTTCAGCATACATCAGATATACATCTGCCAGGCGCATAAGGCTGAGGATCATGATATTATTTTCTTTATAACCGTCAACCGTATTCATCAATTGCGGACAGAGTTTGCTGTTCATATAGGCTGTGAAGCAACCTTTCTTTTCATTTGCTTCTTCACTCTCTCTACCTCCGGTGAAAAGTTCTGCCGTTCCACCTGCGCCACCAGTACTTTTCCACTTCACACCGTCGAACATGATGGTTTTATAGAAGCGTGGGTCGCGGTTTTTCCAGGGATGTGTGGGATCATAGCCTGATTCGGCATCTGCCTTTGTCATGTCATTAATAGGGTAACCGTTCTGCATGCCATAGTAGTTTACGTAGTTGGCGGTAGGATAGCATTTAATACCGGAATACTCAATGGATTGAGGTCGGAAGTCGTTAACCATATTCCAGCGCCAGCGTCCACTATAATCCTTGATATTCTCCATGAAGATGGACTCTTTTACTCCGTTCAGCTTGCCGCTTGAGTTATGCAACAGGAAGATGTCGTTATATTCGGAGAAGTCGGCCAGTTCGTAACGGTTGGTCGATTCGGTGAGGGCAAGGGCTTGTCCGAGAGCATCGGCACCTCGTTTGCACAACTCTGCATTGTATTCCTTTGCACCTCCGGAAGCCCAGTTCATCAACGGACTGCCTGCCCAAAGCAAGGTCTTGCCTTTATAAGCTAAAGCCATAATACGGTTGATACGCATATTGTTTTTGCCTAAAGTCACTTTACCGGCGGTGGTTGCATCCCAATCAACAGGAAGTAGACTGGCTGCATGTTCAAAGTCGGCTACGCATTTTTCCGCACATTCTTGCCATGTAAGACGGGCTAACGTGGGAGCTACATCCGAAGACAACACTGTATCAATATACGGCATGCCGCCCCACCATTCCATTAGCATAAAGTGGTACCATGCGCGGAAGAAGTAAAGTTGTCCTTCTATGAGATTGCGTTCTTCCTCGGTGGCACTTATCAGATTGCCGAGGTTGGCGATACCGATATTGGCTTTACGGATGGCATACCAAGAGTTGGCCCATAAGTGACCTTTATCAGTTCGGTTGTTTGAACCTGCCGAACCTTGATTGTTCGGGTAACCATAGTAAACAGTAGTCCAGGCCCAGAAGTCTCCGTTGTCCACACTACGGGCTTGCATACGCATTTCCTGTGGTTCCCAGTATTCATCTTCACCATAGTTGAAGCAAGTATGTCCGGCATCTTTATTGTTTGAAACTACCGGGATACAATTATAGAGTTCTTCAGTGAAACCCTGAAAGTTCATAAAATTCTTATAAGGGTCATTATCCTGGTAGTCACTTTCCGGAGCTTTATTCAGATAGTCTGTACATGAGGTCATCCCCATTATGCCAGCCATTGCAATAGCCGACATCATAAATAGTTTATTTATATATTTATTCATAATTATCTCTTCGTTATTATAAGGTTATGTCGATACCAAAATTGAAGCGGCGTACCGTAGGGTAGGCACCGTCCGAAGAGCCTGTACCGTAGTTGGCTTCACGGTCATCCGGCATGTCGGTCCACATGTAGAGATTATCGCCATTCAAGTAGAGACGGCAGGAATTGATGCCCATTTTCTTCAGCCAATTGTTCTTGAATGTATAGGATAATTCAACATTCTTCAGACGAAGGTAAGCACCATCATACCAGTAACGTGTTCCGGTAGCAGCTGCGTCTACAGTAGTTCCCCAGCGTGGAGTGGGTAGGGTGGCATTACCTCCCGGTGTCCAGTATGAACCTTCTGCATAAGCTACGTGGGCTGTAGAACGGAATGTCGGGAAATTGACTTCACGGGTTACATTGGTTACTCCATAGAATTGGGCAAAGCAACTGAAGCCTTTCCACTCAAAACCGAGAGAGGCATTATAGGTGTTCTGCGGTGTACTGGCATACTGATAAGGAGCACGGTCGTCGTTGTCAACTATACCGTCACCGTTGAAGTCTATAATATTGTAGTCGCCCGGTAACTTCATGTCATTTCCAGTTGTCCAATTACTACTACCTATCACATCGTCCCAGGTAGCCAGATTCCCATGGTCGATATATGAATATACTTGGTTAATTGTATGTCCGGCTCCCTTCTGATAAGCAGGTAGCAAAGGAGCGTCATCTCTGAACTTGATTTCATTGATGGCGTGAGTCATACTGGTGTTCAGCCAGGCGCGTAGACCATTGTTGAATACATGGTTCAAACGTAATTCCAGTTCATAACCGTGGCTGTTGACTTTACCTAAATTGGTTCGGGGAGCCGTTGTTCCAAAATAAGACGGAATGGCACGGCTGTCACCGCTAATTATAATGTCCGTACGGGTATCGTTGAATACATCTACTGAACCTGCTATCAGTCCATTAAAGAAAGCATAATCTAAACCAATGTTGCGCTTTTCTACAGTTTCCCAAGAGACATCCGGGTTACCCAGAGAAGAGATTTTCCAGTGGGTATAAGGAGAGTTGTCCGGATTGATGCTACCCATGACAGTGTTACCACCATAACTCAACTGATCTTTGTATAAGAAACGACCTGCTGTAAATCTCTGCCACGGAGCGACCACGGCATCATCACCTACTCGTCCCCAAGAAGCGCGAAGCTTTAACATATCGACGAACTTCAGTTTTTTCATGAAACTCTCTTCACTGATCATCCAACCCAGTGAGAGGGAGGGGAAGAAGGCGAAGCGATAATCAGGACCGAACTTTTCGGAACCATTATAAGCACCATTGGCCTCGAAGAAATAGCGCATGGCGTAGTTATAGGTAAAACGGAATACCCAGTCTTCCCGATAAATGGGGAACACACTTCCCTGTGCCTCTTTTAGTCGGCTGAAAAGGCCAAGGCCGGTCACTTCATGTTTGCCGAAGGTACGGGCATAGTCGAACTGCATAGAGTAGTATAGTTTGCGATAAGTGGCTCCAATGTTTGCACTACCGGATTGTTGTAACCAATAGATAGGATTAGTGACTTTGTCGAGTCCGGTTCCTGTATCAGGGTCAAACTTATAAGAGATATTACCTGTATCCGGATCCACCCAGATGCGTTGTGCATCGTTGTACTGGTCACTGAGGCCACGCTTGTTCTCCGCAAAAGTATAGTCCATAGAGAAGTTCGCCTTGAATCTCAGTCCTTTGGTCAACATAGCCAAGTCCTGCTCCAAAATGAAGTCAGTAGTCATTTTGGTGGTGGTGCGTTTCTCTTTACCGCCTACAGCCAGGAAATAGGCTGAGTTGGGTACATCGGCATCACGCGGCGCATACCATCCCCACATACCATTGGAGTAGATGGGACGCATGGCGTCGGGAGCGGATTTATAAGCTGAGTTCCAGAAACCGGTGTCATTGTCGCTCATATCCCAAGGCAGCTGACGTTGTGCATTCGAACCAAACAGGTTGGTAGAGAATTTGGTCGTTTTTGTCAAATGGAAGTCCAGGTTACTGCGTACGTTGATGCGGTTATAGCCAAAGCCGGAGTTGTAACCACGTCCGTTTTCAAAGCTCTTGAACAAGTCACCTTCGTTTACGAAATCTACAGCTGCGAAGTAATTTACAACTTTAGTACCACCTGATACGTTGACGCTGGTATTATAGGACATAGCGACTTTCTTGAAAAGCTCATCCTCCCAATCCACATTAGGATAGCGGTCCCACTCTTCGGCATTGGCCGGATGACGATACTTATCGATGATGGCTGCCGGTGTGTAGTTTGCCCATCCGGCAGGATTGAGACAAGCTTCGCGCTCAATGGAGTTATTCATCAAGTAGAATGTGTCATAAGCATCATACTTTTCAGGGAGTTTTGATACTACTTTAGCTGTCATATTGGCCTTGATCTGTACGTTGGCTTTTCCTTCCTTACCGCGTTTGGTAGTAATAAGGATTACTCCGTTGGCACCTTTCACACCATATACAGCAGTAGCGGATGCATCTTTCAATACAGAGATGTTCTCTACCGAGGAAATGTCTACTGAACTCATTTCACGTTCGATGCCGTCTACCAGTACCAAGGGTTCGCTATTATTCCACGAGCTCTGTGTGCGGATAATAATCTTCGGATCTTCGGCACCGGGCATACCGGTAGAACTGGAAGTAATGACTCCCGGAAGGTTACCCGTTAAGGCAGCTCCTAAATTGCTTACCCCAGACCGCTCCAGTGTTTTTCCGGAAGTCTGTGTAATGGCTCCTACCACCGACGCTTTCTTTTGCTGTCCGTAACCTACTACTACAACTTCGTCCAGCTTCTTTGTATCCGGATTTAATATTACATCAATAACATTCTTATTGCTGATAGCTATTTCCTGCTTCTTCATACCAATGTATGAAAATTCTAGTACACCACCAATACCTTCAATTGTAAGAGAATAGTGACCGTCCAAGTTGGTAACAGTACCTGATGAGCTATTTTTCAACCATACACTAGCTCCAATAATAGGCTCTTTTGTCTCTCCGTCAATTATAGTACCTGTAATTACACGTTTTTTCGGCTGTTGCTGTTCGGCATTTTGAGCATTTGCTACTTTAAAAATGACTTCTTTTCCTTTAATTATATAATTAACTCCACTTCCATTAAATAGATTTTTCAAGACTTCCTCAATTGTACCACTACAATTAATCTCTTTTTTTGATTTATCTTTCAAGTCACTATCTTTATAAAAGAAAGTATAATCACTCGTTTCTTCTATATACCGGATAGCCTCCTTGAGAGAGAACTTTCCCTTTATCTGAATATTCCCTTGTGCTGCTAACATCACAGTTGGCCATAATAATAAGAGTAATACGAGATAGCTCAAATACCGCTGTCGATACAAAAAAATACATTTTTTCATGTTCTCATTTTATTAGATTAGACATATAGTTTATTAAAATTCAATTTCTGATAATGATTGTGTTACCTACTCTTTCTTCTTTCAAATTCATAAGGAAACAGATTTTGAGAATAATATCATCCAACGCTTCCTCCTGACGAATGGTACCACTGAACGGAGAAGTTTCGTCCTTACCTTCATACACTATATTAGCATGATACATCTGATTAATGATAGAAATGAGGCGGTTAAGCGGCATAGCATCAAACTTGAATTTCCATCCTGCCCTTCTATATTTTCAATCTTCCGTATTCCTATTTCCGCATTAACTGAGTTATAAAAAATCTTTTCCATGGGCTTCATTACTATCTGTTTGCCGGTCGCCTCTACATTAAACTCAACACAACCGTTGAACAGCGTAATCTCATTATTTCCCGCTTCTTTTTTATCTACTAGAAACCGGGTACCTTTTACTTCGATAAAGGCTTTATCAATATAAACTTTGAAGGTGTTCCCATGCTGCTTACGTACATGGAACATGGAACTACCCTCCAACCATACTCTTCTGTCTTTATTGAAGTTCTTGGCAAAACGGATGGAACTATTCGGATACATCCATACTTCAGAACTATCGGGCAACTGATACAACATATTCCGGGTGGCTACTACCTCAGCAAATTCTTCTTTAACGAAGAAATCACTATTCACATAAAAAAGCCAACCTCCCAAAACTGCGACTAAAGCCACACAAGCTGCTGCCAACGGATAATAGAACTGTCGAATTGACTTACGTTTCGAACGTACTTTATATTCTTTGACTATTTTAGCCCAAATATAATCTCCGAGTTCCGGATCTACTCTTTCCGAGTTTTCCGCTATCGGATTTTGTTCCTCCCATTGCACTTTCATTTTGCGCTCTATCATATCTATTTCGGACAGATCCTTTAATTCGTCTTTTTTCAGTCTGTCTGAAAATAATTTTCTAATTAATTCACTTTTATAACTCATTACTTTTCTCTATTATTTG
>OGRJ01000102.1_pt1 | contig 79591 bp, 60 predicted proteins | sample 1553411 | NCBI WGS metagenome assembly OGRJ01 (sample SAMEA2580084, study PRJEB22360) | human gut metagenome | biome: human gut; feature: human-associated habitat; material: faeces | place: Denmark | collected 2008/2010
AAATAGACAATCTTGACCGGCAGATTCTGGAAATCATTTCCCAAAATGCCCGTATTCCTTTTAAGGATGTAGCAGCTGAATGTGGTGTATCACGTGCCGCCATTCACCAACGCGTACAGCGCTTGATTGATTTGGGCGTTATTGTCGGCTCCGGCTACCATGTAAACCCTAAGTCTTTGGGCTACAGGACTTGTACTTATGTAGGAATCAAACTGGAAAAAGGCTCCATGTACAAGGCTGTTGTTACCGAGATGCAAAAGATTCCCGAAATCGTGGAATGTCATTTTACCACCGGTCCGTACACCATGCTGACCAAAGTGTATGCGCGTGACAACGAACACCTAATGGACTTGCTGAATAACAAGATGCAGGAAATCCCCGGCGTCACTGCAACAGAAACATTAATTTCACTGGAACAAAGCATCAAGAAAGAAATCCCTATTTGCCCGGAAAAGTAAGATAAATAAAACAATGGGGTTGTGCCAAAACAAAAAACACTTATTATTTGTTTTGACATAACCCCATGATTTCACCACCTTATCACTTTATATAAATATGGATTTCTTAAACGAATATCACCTGTCAGGACTTGTAATCGGTATCTGTACTTTCCTTATCATAGGCATCTTCCACCCCATAGTAGTAAAAGCCGAATATTATTGGGGAACTAAATGCTGGTGGATTTTCCTATTGTTGGGGATCGGCGGTGCCATTGCTTCACTGTGTACCGACAATATTTTGGTAGCCTCACTGCTAGGCGTATTCGCCTTCTCCTCATTTTGGACCATCAAAGAAGTATTTGAACAAGAAGAGCGGGTAAAAAAAGGGTGGTTTCCCAAGAATCCTAAACGAACATATAAATTCTAAACAAAGAACATTCGCATTTTTATCTGAAACGCTTGCATATTTCAAGAGAAAATACTACTTTTGCCCCCGCTATCCGATATAAGGATACACCGGACTTGTAGCTCAGTTGGTTAGAGCAACAGACTCATAATCTGGAGGTCCCTGGTTCAAGCCCAGGCTGGTCCACAAACTGAAAGGCTCATTCTTAACAGAATGGAGCCTTTTTTGTTTGCAGACCCTCCAGATATGAATCTGTTGCGGGTCAAGGGTCAACGTAACAATCTGAGGGATTTTGTAGCAGTAACTCAAACTATAACAACTTTTGGAAACAATTGATTAGTAACCTGAGTAAGGTTTACTTTATTATATTTCGATTATCTTTGCCCCAAAATACCAATTATCCCAAAACGGCAAACAAAAACAATGGACCCTTTCACGTTTAGAAAAGAGATGTAAAAAAGGTATATTTGCCAATACAGTTCCTTATTTTAAAACATTTACCGAAAATGGAAAAGACCCGAATGACTGAAATATATAGCCAAGACACTCTCCACTTCATCCACACACACTGCTGGGAAGATGTAAGAACCCTTGCTTTGCAGGCACACCGTTACCCCTCGGTAAATATGCCTGCCGCTATCACACAGATTTCCGGTTGGCAAATTGCCAAAGAGAAAATACCTACATGGGCTGAGAATAAAAATATACTCTACCCTGTTCACCTTTCTCTGGAACAATGTTCCTCCGAAGTGACGGCACGATACAAAACAGAGATCATAGACCACTTGCTGAAAGCAGAACAATGTAACTCCGAAGAAAATAATACCTCCGTAGTAATAAATACATTCACCGACCTCACTGGCGGCTTCGGCATTGACTGCGCCTTTTTATCTTCCCGCTTCCGGAAAGCCACTTACGTAGAACGCCAACAAGTACTTTGTGAAATTGCCAGACATAATTTTCCTACTTTAGGTCTGAAGCATATTTCCGTCTGCCATGAAGACAGCATCCGTTATCTGCAAATGATGGAACCCGTAGATTGGATATTCATAGACCCCGCCCGGCGTGATGGACACGGAGGCAAAACAATAGCTATCAGCGAATGTGAGCCTGATGTTTCCGCTTTGGAAAATTTACTGCTTGAGAAAGCATCACACGTTCTGGTTAAGTTATCTCCCATGCTGGACCTTACCCTTGCACTGCATGACTTGAAACATGTACAAGCCGCCCACGTCGTTTCCGTCAACAACGAATGCAAGGAACTTCTCCTTGTATTAGAGCGCGGAAAGGAATTAGTACCTGAAGAAATCCCTATTCACTGCATCAACCTCACTGCATCGCAGAAGGTTCAAAAGCTCCTGTTCACCCGCCAACAGGAGAAAGAACATACATGCCCGTATACTCCCACATTGAAAACATACTTGTACGAACCCAATGCATCCATCCTAAAAGCCGGAGCCTTCCGCAGCGTTTCATCTATATATAATGTAGAGAAACTGCACCCCAACAGTCATCTTTATACTTCCGACGAGTATATACCGGACTTTCCCGGACGCAAGTTCCGCATTACCGATAGCAGCAGTCTCAACAAGAAAGAACTTAAAAAACTGATAGGAACGGAAAAGAAGGCCAACCTCACAGTGCGTAATTTTCCTGCCAGCGTAGCCGAGTTGCGAAAACGCCTGAAGCTGGCGGAAGGTGGAGACATGTACCTGTTTGCAACGACTCTTGCCGATGAGAAAAAGCTGTTGATTGCCTGTAAACAGCCTTAATATACAGTTAAAGCAAATAAAAGTAAAGTACATTCCAATCTTATAATCTGTCATTCAGTACATACAAGATAAATTATATCGTCCCCTGATGCATCATTTGCAATTGGTTTGTAATATTATCGTTACCGTTTCTTCAAAATTCCGTAAGACAGACGTAATCCCATACCTATACTTTTGCCGCAGATTATTAACAGATAATAACAGGTATGAAACAAATTGTAAGAGCATTCTTATTCCTTCTACTATTCGCAGCGGCCAGCAACACGACAATGGCCGACGAAAAAACAAATATCGTTAAACAAGGTACGGTACGCGGCCGTATTATCGACGTAACCAAGCAAACTCTCCCGGGTGCTTCAATCTACATCGAGAAACTACACACAGGCGTGACGAGCGACGTCAACGGCTTCTACACTTTCCCCAACCTCGACCCGGGAACCTATACAGTGAAGGTGAGCTATGTAGGCTACTCACCCGTAGAACTGAAAATTACAATTCCCGCCGGACGCACTTTAGAGAAAGATGTGGTACTGAACGAAGGAGTCGAACTTCAGGAAGTAGTTGTAGGCGGCGCATTTCAGGGACAGCGCCGCGCCATCAACGCCCAAAAGAGCAACTTGGGAATTACCAATGTAGTATCTGCCGACTAGATAGGCAAATTCCCCGACTCCAACATCGGCGATGCCTTAAAGCGTATCTCCGGTATCAACGTGCAGTACGACCAGGGAGAAGCCCGCTTCGGACAAGTACGCGGAACAAGCGCCGACCTGAGCTCCGTAACTGTCAACGGCAACCGTGTACCCTCTGCCGAAGGTGATACCCGTAACGTACAGCTCGACCTGATTCCGGCCGACATGATTCAGACTATCGAAGTAAACAAGGTAGTAACCCCGGATATGGACGCCGATGCCATTGGCGGCTCTATCAATCTGGTAACGAAGAACTCACCCTATAAGCGCAGCATTGCTGCCACTGCAGGAACAGGCTACAACTGGATTAGCGAAAAAGCCCAGCTGAACCTGGGATTTACCTACGGTGACCGTTTCTTCAATGATAAATTAGGGCTGATGGTATCTGCCTCCTATCAAAATGCCCCCTCCGGTTCTTACGACACCGAGTTTACCTGGGAGCAGGATAAAGACGGCAAAGCATACGTCAACGACTACCAAATGCGCCAATATTACGTAACCCGCGAACGTCAAAGCTACTCCGCCGCTTTGGACTGGGACATCAGCACCAACCACAAACTCACTTTCAAAGGTATCTTCAATAACCGCAACGACTGGGAAAACCGTTACCGCACTAACCTGAAAGACCTTGAACCGGACGGCAGCGCCACCGTACGCATACAAACCAAATCCGGAACGCCCGATAACCGCAATGCCCGTCTGGAACGCCAGCGCACGATGGATTTTTCACTTGGTGGTGAACATCTCTTCGGACTTCTTTCCATGGACTGGCATGCAAGTTATGCCAAAGCCAGCGAAGAGCGTCCCAACGAGCGCTACATCGACTTCCAACTCAAGAAACAGAAATTCGATATAGACCTGAGCAACGAACGCCAGCCTTTCGCATCTCCCAAAGACGGTTCTACAATGACCTTGAATGACGAATTCAGCCTGAAAGAACTGACCGAGCAACAGGAAGACATCAAAGAGCAGGACTTGAAATTCTCCGCCAACTTCAAACTCCCGTTCAAGAATGGCAACAAACTGAAATTCGGCGCAAAGGTAGTTCGTAAAACCAAAGATAAAACTGTGGACTTCTACGAATATTCTCCGCTGGACGAAGATGCTTTTATGGAAAACAGCCTTAAAAATACTGTTGACCAATCCAACAAGCACTTTATGCCCAATAACAAATACCAGACAGGAATCTATGCCAGCAAGGAATACACCGGAGCATTAGACCTTAACAACCCTGCATTGTTCGAGAAAGAACAAGTACAGGAAGAACTGGCAGGTAACTTTGAGGCACGCGAAACGGTCAGCTCCGGCTATGTCCGCTTTGACTCAAAAATCACAGACCGCATAGAGCTGATGTCCGGCTTGCGTATCGAGAACACCAATCTGGCTTATACCGGACGTACATACGATGCAGACGAAGACATCACCGGCAAGACCGAACGTCAGCGCAACAGCTACATCAATTTCCTGCCTTCGCTGCTGGTAAAGTGGAATGTAAACGATGACTTCAAGATACGCGGTTCATTTACCCAAACACTGTCACGTCCCAAGTACTCGGCTCTTGTACCGAGCGTAAACATCAAGCGCTCCGATAATGAAATCACCATCGGTAATCCGGAATTGAAACCGACCACATCCTACAACTTCGACTTGAGCGCCGACTATTATTTCCGCAGCATCGGTCTGGTCAGTGCCGGTATCTTCTACAAGAAAATCGATGATTTCATCGTAGACCAAGTCAGCACCAACTACGAATATCAGGGCAATGTATATACTCGATTCACACAGCCCAAAAATGCGGGCAACGCCAACCTGCTCGGAGTAGAACTCTCTTACCAACGCGACTTCGGATTCATCGCCCCTGCCTTGAAGTGCATCGGCTTTTACGGAACTTACACCTATACGCACTCCCGCGTAGAAGACTTCAACTTCGAAGGGCGCGAAAACGAAGAAGGCCTCAGTATGCCGGGTTCACCGGCACACACCGCCAATGCTTCACTCTATTTCGAGAAAGCCGGACTGAACATCCGCGTAAGCTATAATTTCGCTTCCGACTTTATCGATGAAATGGGTGAAAGCACTTTCTACGACCGTTACTACGACAAAGTGAACTACATGGACGCCAACGCAAGCTATACGTTCGGAAAGAAAATAAAGACTACATTCTATGCCGAAGCCAATAACCTGCTGAACCAGCCTCTCCGCTACTACCAGGGAACGAAAGACCGTACCATGCAAGCCGAATACTACGGTGTAAAGGTGAATGCCGGAGTGAAGATTAATTTTTAAACACATCACCACAGAGAGACAGAGCATTTTCTTTTATAACACACCAAATGAAAAAACAATGCAACTGTACACCCTCTGCAGTGAATAAATAACATCCAAACAATGAAGAAAATATTCTTTTTACTATTCGTCGCCCTGCTGGGCAACTGGGCAAGTGCCCAAATTACCGATTATTCCGTATTCGACAAAAAGTTCAACTTCTATGTAGCCAATGACCTGGGACGCAACGGCTATTATGACCAAAAGCCCATTGCCGAACTGATGGGAGTAATGGCGGAAAACGGCACAGATCCGGAGTTTGTACTCGCTACGGGTGATGTACACCACTTTGAAGGCGTACGTTCCGTCAACGACCCGTTGTGGATGACTAATTACGAACTGATTTACAGCCATCCCGAACTGATGATAGACTGGTTTCCTTTGCTGGGTAATCATGAATACCGCGGCAACACGCAAGCCGTACTGGATTATTCGAATATCAGCCGCCGCTGGACAATGCCCGCACGTTACTATACCAAAGTTTTTGAAGACAAAGGCATGACTATCCGGGTAGTTTGGGTAGATACTGCTCCGATGATAGACAAATACCGTAATGAGAAAGAGACTTATCCCGATGCTTGCCAACAAGATTACAAACAACAACTCGCATGGATTGATTCTGTCCTGACCGCCGCTAAAGAAGACTGGGTAATCGTGGCCGGACACCACCCCATTTATGCCGAAACACCGAAAGACGGAAGCGAACGCCGGGATATGCAGTCGCGGCTCGACCCTATACTCCGCAGGCACAACGTAGACATGTATATCTGCGGACATATCCATAACTTCCAGCATGTGCGCGTACCGGGCAGTAATATAGATTATATCACCAACACCTCAGGTTCGCTCAGCCGCAAAGTCAACCCTATTGAAGGTACCGTTTTTTGCAGTCCCGAACCGGGCTTTTCCATAGTATCTGCCGATAAAAAAAAACTGGAACTGCGCATGATTGACAAACAAGGCAATGTACTGCACACTGTTACACGCAGCAAATAACCCGTTTTTTAAGTCAATAGGAAAATCCTGATTATACGAAGTTGTATCGGAAAGAACCAAACCATCATTCCGATACGACTTCTTTCAATTATTTCTTTTTCCGTAGCACCATCCTTCGGAGCCGTACTTACATTTCCGTCACGCGTAACCATATAATGTGGAGATATAATTTCCGCCCCGGTTTCGGAACAATTCTCCGCATTTACAAGCGCAAACGAACTTCCTCTTGGCTCGTTTAATCAGAATTTTGCATTATCTTTGCGCGCAAAATAATATACTTCATGAACATTCTATTACTTATAGGAGGACTTCTCCTCATCCTGTTAGGTGCAAACGGACTGACAGACGGAGCAGCATCCGTTGCCAAACGCTTCCGCATACCCAATATCGTTATCGGACTGACAATCGTTGCTTTCGGAACATCAGCTCCGGAGTTGACGGTCAGCGTATCTTCCGCCCTGAAAGGAAGCGCCGATATTGCCATCGGCAACGTGGTGGGCAGCAATATCTTCAACACACTGATGATTGTGGGCTGCACCGCACTGTTCGCCCCAATTGCCGTAACCCGGAACACATTGCAAAAGGAAATACCTCTGTGCATCCTGTCTTCCATTGCTTTACTGGTTTGTGCCAACGACATATTCCTGAACGGAGACAAGGCTAATACTCTCAGTATCACAGACGGCTTGCTTTTGCTCTGCTTCTTCGCTATCTTCCTGAGTTATACTTTTGCCATCGCCTCACACAGTCCCGAAGAAACAGCCGGCAGTGAGGAAACTATCAGGCAACTGCCACTTTGGAAGTCTGTCCTCTACATTTTGGGCGGGCTTGGAGCACTTATTGCCGGCGGCAGTTTCTTTGTTGACGGTGCAAGCGGCATTGCACGCAGCCTGGGAGTAAGCGAATCTGTTATCGGACTGACGCTGGTGGCAGGCGGAACATCCCTGCCCGAACTTGCCACATCCATTGTAGCCGCCTTGAAGAAAAATCCGGAGATAGCCATTGGCAATGTAGTAGGCAGCAATCTGTTCAACGTGTTCTTTGTACTGGGATGCAGTGCATCCATCACTCCGTTACACCTTACCGGAATCACTAATCTGGACTTGTGGGTACTGGCAGGCTCCGGCATTCTGCTTTGGTTCTTCGGGCTGTTCTTTGCCAAGCGTACCATCACCCGCATTGAGGGAAGCATCATGGTGCTTTGCTACGTTGCATATACGACATTCCTCATTTATAACCTGTAAGACACCCGTTTTTAAAGATTTTCATGTATCTTTGCCGGCTCATAACAACATACAACTATGGCAATTACAATTAAAAAGGTCTCTACGAAAAAGGAATTGAAGCAGTTTATCCGCTTCAACTACAAACTATACAAAAACAATCCGTATTCGGTGCCCGATCTCTACGATGATATGCTCAATACCTTCAACAAGAAGAAAAATGCCGCTTTCGAATTTTGCGAAGCCGATTACTTTCTTGCTTACAAGGATGATAAAATCGTAGGACGCGTAGCCGCCATCATCAACCATAAAGCCAACCAAACCTGGAACAAGAAAGAGGTGCGCTTCGGCTGGATTGACTTTATCGACGACCCCGAAGTATCGGAGGCCCTTATACATACCGTTGAAGAATGGGGCAAGGAACGGGGTATGACCCATATACAAGGCCCGTTAGGCTTCACCGATTTCGATGCGGAAGGTATGCTTATCGAAGGCTACGACCAGCTTAGCACAATGGCAACCACCTATAACTACCCTTACTACCCGCAACACATGGAACGCATGGGCTTTGAGAAAGATGCCGACTGGGTAGAATACAAGATTTATATCCCGGATGCCATACCCGACAAGCATAAGCGTATTTCGGACCTAATCCAACGTAAATACAATCTCAAAATCAAGAAATATTCATCTGCCAAGAAGATTGCCCGCGACTACGGACAAGCCATTTTCGAGCTGATGAACGAAGCATACAGCCCGTTGTACGGTTACTCTGCCCTGTCACAGCGCCAGATTAACCAATACGTAAAGATGTATCTGCCCATTCTGGACCTGCGCATGGTGACGCTGGTTACAGATGCCGAAGACAAACTGGTAGCCGTAGGCATCTCCATGCCTTCCTTGTCAGAGGCTTTGCAAAAATCTCATGGCCGTTTGCTGCCTTTCGGTTGGTATCACCTGCTGAAAGCCTTGTTTATGAAACGCCGTGCCAAGATGCTGGATCTGTTGCTGGTAGCCGTGAAACCCGAATATCAGAACAAGGGCGTAAACGCCTTGCTATTCTCCGACCTAATCCCCGTTTATCAGAAACTGGGGTTTGTCTTTGCGGAAAGCAACCCCGAATTGGAACAAAACGGCAAGGTACAGGCACAATGGGAATATTTCAAGACCGAACAGCATAAGCGTAGAAGAGCGTTTGTCAAAGCTATAAAGTAAGGCGCAACATAGTAAGATAGAGGACAAAATAAGGGAAAGGGTGGATTTTTTATGTAAAATCCACCCTTCTGTTTTTCTTCTGAACGCATTTCATTATTTTTGCTTAAACTTTAAAATAATGACTATGAAGCGGCTTAGCTTTTTCTTCTTCTTTCTGTCAGTCGTGTTATCCGCTGTTTCCCAACCGGTATGCCAGATTAAATACTTCTCAGTCAGTAACGGCCTTGCACAAGGCAACGTGATGAGTATTCTGCAAGACCAAAAAGGGCTTATGTGGTTCAGTACCTGGAATGGGATAAACAAGTTTGACGGTTACACGTTCAAAAACTACAAAATATTCCAAGAAACGACCTACTCTTTCGAGAGTAACCGTATAGGCAACATTGTAGAAAGTAAATACGGCGATATCTGGTGTACTACGTATGACGGACAAGCATGCCTGTTCGATGTCAAAACCGAGAAATTCATAGACGTCCTCCAACCGCTTACCCGGTCTCTCAATCATTCGAACCATGTCATACGTATTCTCTCGCTGAAAAAGGGAATTGCCTGGATACTTTGTAAAGACGGATATACTTACCGTGCCGACGAGCAACAGTGCAAGGACGGAAAAGGCATCTCGCCTTATTCCATTTTCAATGGCAACCTGAAAGGCAATCAAGTCTATACGGTCTTTCAGGACTCCGAAGAAGACGAATGGGTACTGACCGACAAAGGCATCACTATCGTCGGGAAAAAGACATTGGACACAGACTTCCCGTTCCGTCACATCATCCAATGGAAAGAAAACATCTATCTGGCCGCCGAACACGGCAAACTGGCCGGCTATGATTTCAAAACCCGCCAACTGAAATTCATCGATGTCCCTTATCCGTACCGGAACATCGCCAATCTGACAATCATCGGAAAAGATACGCTGGCATTGGCAACAGATAACGGACTCATACTCTATACCCCCGGCAACAACAAGTTCCGTCAGATAAACATCCAAACTCCCACTCAACACTCCAACTACGTAGAATCCGTCTACCAAGACCGGCATGGAGATATCTGGGTATTCTCGAATACGCCGGGCATTATCCGCCTCAACATGGCCGCCAATGAAAAAGAGCATCTGGTTACTCCCCGGGACGAGTTGGTTAAACATGAACGCAAAAGCCGTAAAATAATCTTTGAAGACAACACAAACACCTTATGGATGTTACCCACCGAAGGAAATTTCTCCTATTATGACAGAAAAGAAAAGAAACTCAAACCATTGGTAATAGATATAAATCATCCCAAATCCATCTTCAGCCCGTTAGTCCGAGTTCACACCATCGACAATCAGGGCAATGCCTGGATGGCCAGTGCGCGCGGCGTCTACAAATTAAGTTTCTCACCGCAAAGTTTCCATTTCAATCAAACCGATCATGAAGCCGAAACACGCGCTTTCCTGCGCGACAGCGGCGGGCGACTCTGGAGCGCATCAAAATCAAACCATGTCCGCATATATGCTCCCGACGGGAACTTGGAAGGCTATCTTTCCAAACAAGGCGATATCATCAAGGAACAGGCGCATTTTTTTGAAGATATCTATGATTTCATGGAAGACCAGGAGCACAACATATGGATGGGAAGCAAAGGTTCCGGTCTCTATTTGCTAAAAAAACAAGATACCGGCAAATACTCCGTTCATCACTATCAGTACAACCCCGAAGAGCCTTACAGCATTAGTGGCAACGACGTTTACACCATTTTCCAGGACACCCGTAAACGTATCTGGGTAGGATGTTTCGGCGGCGGCCTGAACCTGATAAAACAAACCGGAAATGGAGAGATACAATTTATCAACTGCAATAACGAACTGAAAAATTACCCCACAACCTACGGAACAAAAATACGTAACATCGCAGGCGGCCCCGAAGGAGTTATTTTTGTAGGAACCACCAGCGGATTAATTACGTTTGCGAGCGACTTCAAGCGTCCCGAAGAAATCAAATTTTACAGGAACAATCACCGGACGGGTGATACTCACAGTCTGAACGCAAACGATATTATGCAGATTTACACAGACAGGCATAATACGACGTACGTAATGAGCTTTACCGGAGGAGTCAATAAAATCATATCCGGACCACTGCTTGGAGAGGATATCCAATTCAAAGGATATGACAAGAAGGACGGATTGGCTTCGGATTTAATGCTTTCCATGATAGAAGATAACTCCGGTCAGCTATGGTTCGTGTCCGAGATAGCATTGTCCAAGTTCAACCCTGATAAAGAAACGTTCGAGAACTATCAGCTAAATTCAACTTATCAAGACTTCAATTTCTCGGAAGCCTTACCCGTAATAAACGCCCGTCACCAAATTGTTTTAGGAACCGATAAAGGTTTCTTGGAAGTAATGCCCGACAAGATGAAAAAAAGCAGTTATGTACCGCCAATCATCTTTACCAACCTCAGGATACAGGGGCATCCGGTTGAGCAGTCGATTGACAATCTGGCCGAGCTGGAGTTAAAAGCATCGCAAAGAAACGTCACTTTTCAGTTTGCCGCCCTTGATTATGTCGCTCCCGAGCACATTCAATATGCTTATCGTCTGGAAGGATTGGAGAAAGAGTGGAATGAAGCCGGCAATAACCGTTCGGCAAGCTACATCAACCTGCCGGCCGGAGAATACCGTCTCCAGGTCAAATCCACCAATAGCGACGGTGTATGGACGGACAACATATATTCCCTTCCCGTACGAGTACTCCCCACTTTCTGGGAAACTTACTGGGCATGGGTGTTCTATTCCGTGCTATTCATCCTTTTCACGGCAACGATTGTTTATGTGCTATTCTACATATACCGCCTGCGTCACCGGGTAGATATGGAAAAACAGCTCACCGACATCAAACTGCGTTTCTTCACCGACATCTCTCATGAGCTGCGCACACCTTTAACCCTAATCAGCAGTCCCGTCGCAGAAGTACTGGAGAATGAACCGCTCTCGCCTACCGCGCGCGAATATCTTACCGTAGTGCATCAAAACACCGAGCACATGCTTCACCTGATGAACCAAATACTGGATTTCCGTAAGATACAAAACCAGAAAATGAAGCTGTTGGTAGAAAAGAAAGACTTGATTTCATTGTTACGGAAATCAATGGACAACTTCAAACTAATCGCCAAAGAGAAAAATATGGATTACAGGCTGGTGACACCTGTACAGTCCGTATACGGATGGGTAGATAAGGACAAATTTGAAAAAATATTCTTTAATCTGCTATCCAATGCATTCAAATATACGTCTCCCGGCAAAGCGATTACCATAAAGGTTATCCCGAAAGAAGAATCGGTCGATATAGAAGTGAAAGACGAGGGAATAGGCATCGTGCCCGACAAGCAGCGTGTGTTATTCCAACGTTTCGAGTCTTTGGTGAAGCAGAACATTCTACAACCCTCTTCCGGTATCGGCCTGTCATTGGCGAAGGAAATGGTGGAAATGCACCACGGAAGCATTCAGGTAAGCAGCCAGCCCGGCGTCGGCAGTACTTTCACCGTAACCTTACCCCTGCAACAGAAAGTGTTCGAAGAAGACATGCAAGCCGAGTTCATATTGGATGACGACAAACAGGAAACCGTTTCCGCAGCCAACGGCTTAGACGGAGAAAACGCATACATGGAAGAAACGGAGATGACTGATTCCGACTGTAATTCCATATTAGTGGTGGAGGATAACAATGAATTAAGGCATTTCCTCAAGAGCAGTCTGTCCGGCAGTTATAATGTGATAACCGCTTCCAATGGAAAGGAAGGATTGCAACGTGCCATCGACAATGTGCCGGACCTCATTATCAGCGACGTTATGATGCCGATAATGGATGGTCTGGAAATGATAGGGCAGATTAAGGCAAACAATAATATCTGCCACATTCCTATCATCGTGTTGTCCGCCAAGGCTTCTTTGGACGACCGTATCGCCGGATTGGAACACGGAATCGACGATTACATCACCAAACCTTTCAGTTCCACTTACCTGAAAATCCGTATCACCTCTCTTTTACGCCAGCGCAAAGAACTGCAAGAGATGTACATGGCCAAGCTAACCGCAGGCAAGGACGTAGCTTTGGCAGATGACATTCCGGAACCGTCACAACCGCAAATAACCCCGCACGACAAACTGTTTATGGAAAAAGTTATGGAGTTCATGGAAGAACAGATGGACAATCCGGATCTGACCATCGAACAATTCGCAGAAAAACTCCTGTTGAGCCGAACTATCTTCTATCAGAAGCTAAAATCAATAGTAGGACTGTCGCCTGTGAATTTCATATGCCAGATACGCATCAAACGAGCGGTACAGTTATTCGACAGCGGTGAATATAATATTTCACAGATTGCTTATATGACGGGATTCAATGACCCGAAATACTTCAGTCGTTGTTTCAAAAAGATTGTAGGGGTAACCCCTTCGGAATACAAAGAAAAGAAGCAGCCATAACCGTGATATCGGACAGGCATTACGAGTGAGATATGATTAAAAGCCTTTTAATGTGATATTATAAGCCTTTTAATATGCAATTAAAAGGCTTATAATAGTAAATCACTGCAGGGAAGAGAGTAGGAACAAGTGTCGGCAAACTATTCAGTGAACCATGTTGTGTCTACGTAACCACCTAAAACGGTAGAGCGGTCTTTAAAGTATTGATTGTACTCTTCAAGGGTAAGCGTATGTATTCTATCTGCTCCATTAACACCACTTTCCTGTACAGACTTCTTATTTTCGCCATCATAGTACGTACAGTTATACATTTTACAACCGTCTTTGATGCCGGTGTCTTCACCGAGTGATACAACGTTATTTCCATCATTATATCGAATATCATCATAACCTGCAATAGGAACCATCGACTTATCCTCAGAATTAATACCGCCGCTGAAAAACTCCTTATCAATCGTAGTATTGACAAATGTTATATTATCAACCATTCCGGTGCCATCAGACCCTTCCAACAAACGGCACTTTGTCACTCCCTCCGCAACGGTCAAAATACAATCTGAAAATACATAACCGATATTATTTGCCTTAACACGTGCATTGAAGCCGCGCCCACCGGAGGTTATCATTTCGACTTCGCAGCTTTCAAACAGGCATGCGGAGTTTCCTCCCCAGATAAAATCGGTATCACCCTCTACATAGCAATCATAAAACCAGTTATAACCGCCACCCGGCAATAATGTATCCTGCTGACTATAAAATCTGCAGCGTACAAATGCCGTGGCATTATCGCTCTTGTTACGAATGCACAACACTTCCGCCTGCGTCTTCGTTGGATACAGGCAACGCATACTGACATCCTCAAAACGAATTTTATCCGCTTTTCCGGCTATCAATACACCGGCTCTTCCGCCGCCCTGATTACGTCCGTCGACATAGGGAATATCCATTCCCGGTTTCAGAGCATCGGCAAGGCCGCTGTCGCAACCGTCTTTGATACCCGGATTCCAGTTGTTGTTATTGTCCGACTGTATCTCAGTCTTATCCGCTCCGGCTCCCTTAACGGTAAGGTTACTCAAATTACGGATATTGACAATTTCTTCAAACTTTCCTTCATCCAGCATAATGGTCTTTTCACCTTCTACCGCATTTCTTGTAAAGAAATCCACGGCACCTTGCAAAGTATAAAAGTCCGCATTCGCATCCGTATGACTTACACTGACCGTAGTTTTCACTTCCGGTTCCGGACGGGTAGTGAAAAACCATTTGGAAGTAGTGATACCTTTGAATCCGTCATGCTGTATCGCTTCCTTGTCTATAAGTACAAAATAGTCGGTATCGAAGTCCAATTTACGACTGTGAGGTTTAATAATGACCTCATTACCATCCACTTTTACAGCATGGTAGTTCACAATCAGTTTACGATCGCTCGAACCGATAACGTCCATCCAGGTATTAAACTTAGTACCGCCATTTTCCGAAATAGGCTCCTGACGTTCATCCATGCGGATTTCATCTATCGGTTCCGCAGGGTTATCCGCCCGATAAATACGGATAGAACCGCTTGTGCCTAACCGAGGCGTTTCTCCTGTAAACGTAATTTTCAGCTCAGTATCGGCAAAAGCTCCCTTATCGCAGGGATAAAGTTTGTATTGGGAAGCTGTGGCTATTCCTGTGGTCGTCTCATTCTGCCACGGAGTGGAAGAACTGCCGCTCTGTTCCACATCCGCCGCGCCGTCTATTGTACCCGATTCGGTAAGAATTTTCAAAGAAAAGACATACTTATACCCTGCTTCCAGAGAAGTCAACCCCGCAGTATTATCTTTGAACATCCAGCTATAAGCTTTGCCGTCAATCGAGAATTCGGCCACACAGTTATCAGTCAGCTCGCCGGGAAAGACAATCGCTTCGATACTGTTTTCATCTGTATTCAGAAAAGCCTGAATAGGTGCGGTGGCCGTTTGCGCAGAAAGATTTCCACTCTTCAGGTTTAATGTCACATGTGTTTTCATACCCTGAAGTATCGGTTCTCCATCCGCTTGCAGCGGTTTTTCCTCTTTATCGGTCAGCTTCAAAATAACCTTCGCCAAACAATGGGAAAAGTTAAGCGGCACCATCGAAGAAGACTCTTCGCGGGTACGAGCGTGTGTGCCGTCCGATACGGCATACATCAAATCATAAGGAGCGGTACCCTGTTGCTGATTATCCAACACCAACGGATAAAGATATTCATTGATGTTTTCTACATAAGGATAATATGCTTTGAAAGAAACTTCCTGCCCATCCGCAGGAAACATCAAAGGTTTATCGGCTTTAAAGGTGGCAAGTTGCTCCTCATTCTGGCAGGTGTACGGAACATTATTGGAGAATGTCATCAAATTCTCCGTCCCTGCAGCGTACATATAAGTACCTATACGGTCTCCCTTAGCCCAGCTTCCGCCATCGGTCGCGATACGGGTTTGGTATTCTCCGATATTAGCGGAGAACACCACGCCGTTACTGTCCGATGAAGCTACTCCGTTGTTGTCTTCATCAGAACATGCATAAAGGCAAAGAACACCTAAAAGGGTGTATATATAAGATGTAAATTTCATATCAATAACTGCTTGTTGATTTTAGTTATTTCTTCCAACGCGGGTCACCGATGGTAATACCATCAGCAGGGGTAAAGTTCTTACCACCGTCCCCCGCATCTTCATTAGGGAAAATTTCAGCTCTAGACTTTGTATCATCTATTGCTCCATTATTGGTAAAATCAGCAATCTTAATACCGGAACCTGTTGCTGCAATATTATTTTGGATGACAAATGTATAAGCGCTATTATTAGTTCCTTTTACTCCATAGGCAATATGAGCATCTCCTGCCAAAATCGATATATTATTCTCATAATTTGTCAAATAGCCATAGCCGCCTGCTGTCTGAACGAGATTTTTCTTTAAATCGACTAATGTACAGTTCGTAACTTTAATAGGTTCACATTGCTTTATATCTTTAGTATCATTAGACTTACTAGAGAAAAATGCTATTTGTGAGAGGTTATACAGTGTGGAATTATTTAATGTAACAGCAAGTACCACACCATAATCAAAAACACATTCGACATTGTAAATTCGGCTATCATCAATAGTAAAAGAAGACAATCTTGAGAAATCAGTACTATTGGTCTCCGCCAAGTCTTTTCCGCGTCCATAAACTGCTTTCACGCCATGAATATAACAGCCTTTTACTGTTAACTCTGCATTTTCTTTCAGCTCAGCTGCACAGATTGCCGTCTTCGCATCAGTACCTTCAATTTCCAAATCTTGGAATGTAAGTTTATTCAACGTTCTTTCCGGCACACTCAGCCCTTTCATCGTAACCTTTGCCTGTCCTTCTTTTCCAATCAATAACAAATCCGTAATTCCTGCAGGTACGGTAATCATATCTGCCGTATAAGTATTTCCAGCAACAAACTTCAAGGCAATAGCACCTGATTTTCCATCAAGGCAACCGGCTAATGCTTCCGCATCATCAGCAGGTGCCTCTACAACCATATATCCGGGTATTTCCGGTGTCACAGCTTCAGCATTACCGTTCACATCACCACCCGGTTCATACGGAGAGTTACCGCCTTCTATCTGGTCTACACTGCCCAATACGGATTCGCCTAAACCGATTTTGATAGTGTATATGTAACCTGCCTTCAATTCAGAAATAGTACCGGAATTGAAAGTATACTCATACGTATTATCCTCTGCTGCATCAGTAGTAATAATCATACTGAGAGCTGTAGCCGGGTTAGTAGGTAAAACCAATGCACTATATTTATTGCCGGCAGTCTTGCAGGGGGTGATATAACCTTTTGCTTCATTAGAAAACTCACCGGTAGCGATATTGAAATCGGCACTTATAGATATTCCCTGAATAGATACGCTCTGTACAGTCTCACCGCTATTAGAAGTAATCTCAATGGCAAGTTTTGCCAACTGATGCTTGAACGTCATAGACAAACTCTTGGCATCCTCACTACTTACATTATCATTCACAGCCCACATTAAATCGTGAGCAGCATAGCCTTCTGCCTGGTTTCCCAATGCAACTTTATAAATACCGCCGGTAATATCTCCATTTTGCGGATAATAAGCTGTAAACTTGGCATTCTCACCCGCAATCTGGATACCGGTCTCTGAAGTAAAATTCACAGGGCTTTCTCCGCCCTGTGTAGTAAACAAGACGTTCTCGGCACCATTCAGAATATCAGTACTCCCGGCACCCGCACCATACATATACACACCTATTTTATCAGTATTTTCCCATGTATTAGTCACATCATTGAAACGTGTATACGCTTTCCCGGCTGTCTGCAAAGACATCACTCGGTTATCCGCATTCCGGGAAAGATTCTCAATCTCGTTATTGCAAGCCGTAATCATCGTTCCGGCCGCCATTAAAGTAAATAGTTTAAAAAGTTTCATAGTACTATCCGTTATTTTGATATTAATAAATATTCCGTGTTGTTCATCCGGTACAACCATTACTCGACTACCGTGCCGCCCTCGCGACACTTATCCATAATGTCTTGTACCAAACTGTTCAGATACATTTCCAGATTGGTATATTCACCATTTTCATCAACAGTCTTTAAATTGCCATCGGCAGCATAATCCTTGTTCAATCCGTACTGAGTTTCCCAATAATCGGGAATACCGTCACCGTCGGTATCGGTCAGGTCGTTATCCGCCACCTGCACCAATACGGGATAGCCATTTTCATCCACTCCTTCTACAATACCTACCAGCTCACTCGGATGGTTAATATAACCCAACTTATGGTTACTCCCTTGAATATTGCACGTTGCCTTACGCTCAGCTACTTCATCCATGATGAATGTGTCATAAGTGTCCCGATAGTTGCAAGCACCTACATACTTCAATACCTGCTCGTAGGCTACCTCAGCCGTATGAGTAGTAACTCCTTTAACATCTACTACCTGGCTGCCGTTATTGATGACCGATTTACCTTCGGACTCCCAAGTATAATCATTACCGTCATTGTCTTCCTGTTGTGCATAAACACCGTCTGTCCAGTTATCAGTAGTCACATCCGCATTGCCGAACATATAATTGCCGTCAATATAGAATCGTCCCCATATTCCTTTAAAAGGCTCGAATCCCTCACCGTTATCATAATTCTGACCGTAAATGCCAATGCGTGCGATACGATAACATCTTCTGTCTCTCAACAAGTCGGTAGTAGGTCCCGGCTTATAATAATTGTTCACCAGATTGGCATGCTGTGTTTCACCACCGTAACATCCTTCGCCACCCCAGTTGTAGAAAACATTGTTACGTATATCAACCTGTTCGCCCAATTCCAAAGTAGAGGGACGAGGGCCAAGACGCGGTGTACGGCTGTCACAGTGTGCTATCAGATTATGGTGATAAGTGGCATTGTGCCCACCCCAGTTACCGGCAAAGCCATGCGCTTTACCATCCTTTGCCTGTGTGAAGTAAAGAGCCTGCGAAGCAATGCACCACTGTACGGTAGAGTTCTCCATGCCGTAAACCGAAAGAGTCTCATCCGAACTCCAGCTTACAGAACAGTGGTCTACGATGATGTTCTTTCTATCCATACCGCCAAGACCGTCCACATCATCCGCCGGGTTACCCGGACGGAAACGCATGAAGCGTATAATAACATTATTAGCGGCAATGGTAAAGGCTTGATCCGCTATACAGATTCCACCCGGTGAGGTCTGTCCGGCAATGGTTATGTTATCAGCTTCTATCTTCAACGCTTTTTTCAAGTGGATAGTACCCGCTACATCGAACACGATAGTACGTGCACCACTTTGGCGGACCGCCCAGCGGAATGTACCCTGGTCACCGTCACCGCCATCTTCCAATGACGTTACATGGTAAACTTTACCACCACGTCCGCCTGTAACGTCACGTCCATGTCCTTCAGCTCCGGGAAAAGCACGTAACTCACCGTAATTCAATTGGGTAATGGTACCTTCCGGAATTTCTTCCGGAAGGAGAGGCTTATAATCATTATCCAATTTGGGCTCAATGGAAGTACATGACGCAAACAATGCACTTCCCGCCAAAAGGCTGCAACTCAACAAATATTTTATTTTCATAATTCTATCTTTATTATTTGATTCTGATTTTAATTATTCCAACGCGGGTCACCGAATTTCTTATAATCTTTCGGAGCTACGGTAAAGTCTCCAGCCGCTGCATTCGGGAATAGCTCCACACTGGTTTTATCAATATTCATAACTGTGGAAGAAACAGGCCACCCGTTTTTACCGTAAGTAAAATCACTGGCGGAATAAACATTCTCGGCTATTACTGCATTGCCATCCCTAAATCCCGAATCTGCGGCAATCTTACCACCAAACAATGTATTGGTAACCTTCAACGCAGAACCTAATTTCTCATCATTTGTAAACGCCTTACCATCACTATTCGGAGCTTCATAAAAAGTACATCCTTCAATATTAAATGTACGGGGAACTATTTTTGAGCGAATAACGTTACCTGCCATATTAAAAATAGTAGAATTCTTAATATTGATACTCGTCAATGTACCACTCTTATCCTCCGTCAGATTAAGCAAGCTTCCATCCTTTGTAAAATTGCCGACTATACAATTACTAATTGTCAGTATACCTAAGCTAGGCTTACCTTCTCCATGTTTCACTCTAAACAAGACTTGTCCGTCTAAAATATCACAGGCTTCTATCTTCATTTCCGTGAATGTGTTGGAATCATCCTGAATATTAAATATACGACCATTGGCGTTCTCGACAGTAGTAGTAATCTCCAAATTAAAAAACTCTATCGTATGGAAACTTCCCTTGATTCCCAATGCACTGGCCAACCTCAACACAGCTTTACTATCATCACTTTCCTCACCCCAAACAATTACATTTATACCGGAAGTACTCGGTATCTTTATGTCATCCACCCCGCTGCCATTATCCTTCATTTTCTTCAATGTAAAATCAGCATTGGAAGCCAGCTTAAATACCGTATTCCGAGTGATGCTCTTTGTTACTTCAGTGATAAAGTCATCCTCTGAACCTATCTCAATCACCGCGTACCCGGCAGGAATAGCGCGTTTTGTTGTAAATGTCTTATATCCCATCACAGCCGTACCATTCAGCAAAGCAAATGTATAAGTAGTATAATCATTGAGACTATTCAGCATAAGGCCGCTGTTACCATCAAAGGAAACCGGATTGGCAGTAGAATATTCCGTACCTTCCACCAGAGTATATGCATTGGCTCTGACATTGCCAACATAATTCCAGTCAAGAGTAGCGCTGTTTGTTTGGACATTACCGATTGTAATCGGCAACATCTCGCCTTCACCGGTCATTACTTCAATGCTTCCGCGCATTGTCTCTCCATTATAGATTTCAACCGTATAGCGTGTTCCTTGGGTAAGGCCGGAAATAATACACGAACCAAACGCTATATCAGCTTCCGAAAGTTCAATAGTTTCATCATAAGAAGCGTCTTCCGTATAAATGCGGATACGGTCAACTTTGCAAGGTTGCCAAGAGATACGGATGGATTTTTCTTCAATGTCACCGTTATCGGTGGAAGGAGTCACCAATACTTGTTCTTCTTTACAAGTCTTAAAAGTCCCATCTTCCAGATAAACCCAATCGGACTCTTTATCTCCGTTCACCGACTTGATACGTGCATAATATTCCGTATTCGGGCTCAATTCCTTTAGCGTATAAGCAGTCTTCGTTATCTGCTCATCCCCATTACCGAAAACAATACTCCCCTCAGAGGTTCCCGGCTCCACTTCGTCCGTCAAAAGAGCAGTACTGATTTCTATAATATAATTTTTCGTTTCCGGAGTACCTTGCCAAGAAACTTCAGCCTGCGCAATATCTTCCGCGGGAGTAACCGTGAAACTGGACGTCTTCGTACCGAAAAGACGAGCATAAGCCGAATCCGCCTCCCAATCATTACCGTCGGTACAAGAACTCGTACTAAGAACGGCCGAGAGCAGCAATGCTCCCAAACCGATAATATATCTAAAATCTCTCATAATGTTTCTCATTGTTATAGGTTCTGCAAATTAGTTGGCGTAGCCATAAGAGTTATACAAATTTCCATTCGATGTAGAAATGGTAGTAGAAGCGATGGGCAATAAATAGCGGTTCTTCACCTCCTTGTTCAAACCGGATGAAATGCTCGGCAGATTAATCGTCAACTGTTCCTGTCCCTTACTGTCATTCAATTCCTTACCCCAGAAATCCTTACTCTCGAAGCCACTTGTACTCGACGGTTTTTCATACCAATTGATACTATTCATGTCTATCTCCTGGTCGGCATATACAGCAGTGGTTTTGTACTTGTAATATACCTTTGAAGGATAGCCCCCCGCCTGGTCGGCAAGATTTACACATTCCTTATAAGCCTCTTTGAACTCATCGATTTTGTTACTGAGTTCGTTCCAACGAATCAAGTCGAATTTACGTACACCTTCACCGGCAAGCTCCCATGCATTCTCGTCCATAATGGCACCCATGAAACCTTTATCGGCAATAACCTTCTCAATGAAAGCTTCTCCAACAGCCTTGTCCGCATCGGCATAAGCCCGTTTATGAACAGCTAGCAGGGCATCTTTAGCAGTCATCACACATACATTTCCATCCGCATCCACTCCTTGAGCCGATTCCGTCTTGTAATTTTCATAAACCGCTTCTGCATACATAAGCAAAACATGCGGATAACGCATCTTCACCACATTGATACCCGAACAAATCTTGGCGGACGCATCTCCCGCACGTACGGCTTCCAGCCATGACGTATTACCCGCCATCATGCGGTAATCCCACTTGCCGCAGTAGATAGAGAACGGCTTGTTACCGGAAAGGGTTTCACGAAACGCCTTCGTATCTTTATCCGTAGAAAACTCCGACAGTGCGCAGGTAATATTACGCCGCGTATCTTTTCCACTGTGGTCAAACGACCAGAAATAAGGAGCCGTCAATTTCAGCTTACCGGAAGAATTACCTTTCAGCCCGAAGTAGCTGCTTGCTCCGCTTACACGGAAACCTACCGTATATCCCAACTCACCGCTTTTATTCAGCATCATCGGGATTTCAAACAAGTTTTCCGGTTGTACGGTCTGCAACTCACACACATTCATTTGTCGCCAATACTCCTCTACCGAAGTGGTCAGGGAGTGCTTCATGGAGTTGATGACAGCAGCCAGATGTTGCTCCGCCAACTTATACATTTTGGCACGCGTCTCGTCGTCACAACGTTGGGTCGGATAGACAGGATCGCTGTTCTCTCCTTCAATATACCCCTCTTTCGCTTTCTCCCGGATAGCAAAGCCGGCACGCGTCAGCGCGATATTGGCCAATAATCCGTGAGCGTATCCGCGTGTAACGTGTTCCGTAGTATATCCGTCCTCACCTGCCCACGGAAGGTCCGGGATAATCTCTTCCAAATCTGTAATCAACGAGTCCATAATCTCATCACGGTCTGTCTTGCCAAGATAAGCATTGCTCAAATCCGACTGAGAACGCTCCATCTTAAAAGGAATATCACCGAACAAACGTATCAAATCGAGATAAACCATTGCACGCAATGTTTTCGCCTCAGCACGATAGCACAACATTGTTTTCTTAAGAGCCCGCGCTTCACTCGTATCTTCCGAGGGATTCAGCAAAGGACTTGCCTCTACGCCTTCAATCACCAAATTGGTATTCTCTATCAACTTATACATGGCATCCCACACATTTGCCAGTCGCGACCAGCCGGGACTGCAATTATAGTTCATACATCCACGCTCATTCGACGTATTGCTTGCATCCACCCCCAAACCGTCCACCAATTCGCAGTCCGTATTCAGTCCGCAAACAATAGGGAGAAAGCTCGAATAGGTCTGGTCCTGTGTCAAATCGCCATACACCTTATTCAAAGCGAGATTAGTATAATATGTATTATTAAACACCGTTTCGTCATTCATCTCTGACGGTGAACTTTGGTCAAGGAAATCGGAGCAAGAAGTAAAATAAATGACTCCCGCCGACAATATCAAGGTTTTATAGATTGCTTTCATATACATTTATATATTTAGAGTTAGAACGTAATATTGATACCACCGACAAACGAACGGCTTTTCGGATAAGCCGCATAATCGACACCCGGTGTCAGCGCATTGCGTTTACTGCTGGTATCGACCTCAGGGTCTGCACCGGTATAGTTGGTCCAGCAGAACAAGTTATATCCGGTCAGATATATACGTACATTCTGCAGGAACGCTTTCTTCACCCAAGTTTTGGGGAGTGTATAACCCACGGTAATATTGTTGATACGTAAGAAAGAAGCATCTTCCACAGCATAATCTATCAACTGCATAGTCGTAACCGCAGCCGGGTGGAAGATTGAAGCGTTACGATTGAGTTGGTTCAAACGCAGTCCGGCCTCAGTCATAGAACCGTACGTTTCGAGTACAGCGCTACTGCTGCTGGCAAGATTCAAACCTGTTTCCGGGTCAATCCATGTGTAACGGTTACCCAACGCAAAGTCGTTATTCAAATTATAACCTGTCCTCGAGCCGGAACGGAACGAAGAAGCCAACTTTGTACCATTGATAATTACATTTCCCAACGAGTAGTTGAAGAACAGATTGAAATCGAAATTACCGACATTACCGTTAAAGCCAAAACCACCTGTCAGAGGAGCCACAGTATTACCTAACCGTTGTTTGATGGGGTTACCGTTTTCATCGCACTGGAGTTTCAATCCTCCCGGAGAGTAAGCACCACCAGTAATGGTCTGACTATTATCTTTCAGTCCGTCACGCAATGTCCATTCACCGTCACCCCAAATCAAATCACCATTGGGATTGGAAACAGGGTCGTACACCGTATAATATCCGTTAGTTTTGAATCCCCATACTTCACCTAAACGGCCACCTTCTTCTACACGGAAATCCTCATACTTGGAAATCGTACTTCCCGCCCAGTTGCTGCTCTGCCATGGAGTATCCGTAGTCAGTTTATCAATCTTATTGCGGTTATATGCCAGATTGAACGTAAAGTTCAAACCGTATTTCTTCGTATCCAGCAGAACGGCGCTCATCGAAAATTCCACACCCTTATTGGAAGTCTGCCCGAAGTTGCGGTACTGATAGTTGTATCCGGTAGTAGACGGAATTTCCGTTTTCATCAACAAATCTTTGGTAGTATTCCAATAAAGGTCGATAGAACCGGAAATACGATTATTCCAAAAGCCATAGTCGATACCAAGGTTACGGGTTACGGTAGTTTCCCACTTCAAATCAGGATTATATAAATTCGTACCATGTTCCAGCATGGAAGACATGGCATCGCCGAAAGCCGGATAGCGGGCGTCGTTACCCGAAAGGGAATAAGTAGTATTAAGCAATCCGGAATTAATGCGGTTGTTACCTGCCGTACCAAAACTCAAACGGAGTTTTAACGAAGAGAGCCAGTCTTTAACGCTTTCCATGAACGTCTCATCCGAGATACGCCATGCCAATGCAGCCGATGGAAACAATCCCCATTGATTACCTTTACCAAACTTACTGGAACCATCGCCACGCAGTGTAAAGGTCAGTAAATAACGGTCCATCAAAGTATAGTTGGCACGACCGAAGAAAGAGAGCATGTTTTCCTTTGCGCCGAGGGTGGACTGCGTAGGAAGTGCAGTGCCCGTACCCATATTTGCTTTAATTTCCGAGATGTTCATCGTATTCGGAAAAGCAACCGATACATTCTCAACGGACTTCTTGAAACTGCTGCTCACTTCATGACCGATGAGGACATTCAGGCGATCACGCCCCTCGAACAAATCCTTGTTTTCATAAGTCAGCGTATTGGCATTACGCCAGCTATTGGTCTTCTCACGCAACAGATAAGCCTGCGGTTTACCGTTATTTCCGTATTTTGAGTTAGAAACGGCATCCACTCCCCAGTATTGCTCTGTATCATCATATTTCCAGCCATAGCCGAACTCCGAACGGAATGTCCAACTCTTAAACGGTTTCCAATTGATACCGACATTATAATTCTGATTAAAAGTACCGCGCTCTTTCTCTGTGGCAAGTAAACGCTCCAACGGGGTCTTCTGAGTTGCCGTAGAGTTCTCCTCGTCATCCGTACTGGTTTGCAAAGAATCTATCGGACGGAAAATAACCGAATTGGCTACCGTAGAATTAGCCGCATTCGATTCGTTCGTATCTGCACCGCCACCCAAGCCTTCTACTGCGGTATGGCTCAAACGGGCATTAAAATCCAAAGAAAGCCATTTATTCAGCTCCGATTTAATTTTAGCATTAATGTTGTCCTTCTTAAAACCGGAATTCAACATGATGCTCTTCTCCTCGTTATGCGCATAGCTGACACTGTATTGCAACTCCTTGCTACCACCGCTTACATTGATATTATATTGCTGTTGGTTACCAGTCCGTCCAAACATCTCATCCTGATAATCGAATCCGTCCACCGAACGCCAAATGTCCATATCGCTGTAATTACCATGTTTGCCCATATCTATCTCATTCTGATAAGCCACATAATTATAAGGGTCAAGTACTTTGGTAAGGCGGGTTACCTGCTTCACGCCGAACGAAGCTCCAAAATCCACCTGCACTTTTCCCTCTTTACCGCTTTTGGTCGTAATGATGATAACTCCGTTGGCGCCACGTGCACCATAAATAGCGGTAGAAGAGGCATCTTTCAACACATCGATGCTCTGAATCTCGGAAGGGGCGATATCGCTGATGCTCGACACAGGAAATCCATCCACAATGTACAAAGGTGAATTATCCTGCGACAACGAACCACCGCCACGAACACGTATCTTCATTTCCGCATCGGGCGAGCCCTCCGTAGTAGTAATATTCACACCTGCCAACTTTCCGGTCAAGGCCTCTACAGCGCTCGATACTGGAACTGCTGCAATATCCTCCGCCTTAACAGAAGCTACAGAACCGGTAAGATCACGCTTGTTGACAGTACCGTAACCTATAACCACAACCTCATCCAGCAATTCGGTATCATCTTGCAGTGTCACATTTACAGAAGATTGTCCGTTATATTTTACCTCTTCCGCTTTATAACCGATAAAAGTAAAGACAATGACATCTGACTTCTTCATATTAGACAATGTAAAATCACCGTCAATGCCAGTGATAGTACCGTTTGTAGTACCTTTTACTATAACATTGGCTCCAATCACCGGCTCACCTGAGGTATCCTTCACGATACCAGAAACCTGTTTCCCTTGAGCAAAAGCAAACAAGCAGATAAAACTTAATAGAACAACCAAGTAAGTCCTCTGGAATTTTTGATTCATAAATGTTTTTATTTTTAGTATTAGTATATTATTTAAATATTAGTTCGATGCGATATTATTTCCCAAATACCATAGAAGTACTGTTAGAATACTTCATACTATTAGACTCATGTATATTAAATTAACAATGTATTAGATTTAAACACATCAATTTATTGATATAATAACGCAACAAAAGTAGTAATACAATACAATATGGATGTGGACTAATTAATGAAAAAGGTTCAAAAACTAACAGCAGTAGATAAAAAGTATCCTTTTTCAAAGTGTAATTCTTAGTTTCTCTCAGGACATAACAATAATTCCACAAACACATATTCTACCGGTATGCAGGATACATCACCTTATACTCCTTTTCAATTATGCCTTCCCTTATTAAATACCCGGTAAACTGAAAAAAGTTTCAGGGCATATATTTGTTTACATAGGGTGTTTTATATTGATTTTCTTATTAACTTTGCGAAATATCAGTGCTTACAATACAAGATGTTTTCTATGGAAGATAATAATATGATGTTGCCGTTGGAAGGTTCTGCCGGTTATGAGGAAAAGACAACCGGTACAAATACCGGCAGCAGTGAGGTTGAATACAATGAAGATAACATTCGCCATTTGGACGACATGGAGCATATCCGTGTCCGTTCGGGCATGTACATAGGCCGTCTTGGCGACGGTTCGCAAAATGATGACGGTATCTATGTATTGCTGAAAGAGGTAATGGACAACAGTATCGATGAATTCAAGATGGGTGCCGGCAAACGTATCGAAGTCAACATAGAAGAAAACCTCCGCGTAAGCGTACGCGACTACGGACGAGGCATTCCGCAAGGAAAGCTGGTAGAGGCAGTCAGCAAACTGAATACTGGCGGTAAATACGACAGCAAGGCATTCAAAAAGAGCGTTGGTCTGAACGGTGTCGGCATCAAGGCAGTCAACGCACTCAGCAGCCGTTTCGAGGTACGCAGTTACCGCGACGGCAAAGTACGCACGGCTATTTTCAAGAAAGGCGTACTGCAAAGCGACCTGACAGAGGACAGTACGGAAGAAAACGGTACGTATATCTTCTTTGAACCCGATAACACCCTCTTTACCAATTACTCTTTCCAGAACCAGTTTGTAGAGACATTGCTACGCAACTATACTTATCTCAATACGGGGCTGACTTTCATCTACAACGGGCAACGGATTATCTCCCGCCACGGTCTGGAAGACCTTCTGAAAGATAACATGACCAGCGAGGGGCTTTATGACATCGTCCACCTGAAAGGGGAAGACATCGAAATAGCCTTTACGCATACCAACCAGTATGGAGAGGAATATTATTCTTTCGTAAACGGACAGCACACCACACAGGGCGGTACGCACCAGACTGCCTTAAAGGAACATATAGCCCGCACCATCAAGGAGTTCTATAACAAGAACCAGGATTATGCCGACATCCGCAACGGACTGGTAGCCGCCATTGCCATTGATGTGGAAGAACCGATGTTCGAAAGTCAGACCAAGACCAAGTTAGGCTCTAACAATATGTGGCCCGAAGGCCCTACCGTAAACAAATATGTAGGCGACTTCATCAAGACGGAAGTGGACAACTACCTGCACAAGAATCCGTTAGTGTCCGAAGTCATGCTGCAAAAGATACAGGACTCCGAGAAAGAGCGCAAGGCTATTGCCGGGGTTACCAAGCTGGCCCGCGAACGGGCTAAAAAGGCTAATTTGCATAACCGCAAGTTACGCGATTGCCGCTTCCACCTGAGCGACGGTAAAGGCAAGGACCAGGAAGCGGAATCGTGTATCTTCATTACCGAGGGTGATTCCGCCAGCGGCTCCATCACCAAGAGCCGCGATGTAAACACGCAAGCAGTATTCAGCCTACGCGGTAAGCCCCTCAATTCCTACGGCCTGACAAAGAAAGTAGTCTATGAAAATGAAGAGTTTAATTTACTTCAGGCGGCGCTGAACATCGAAGACGGTATCGAAGGGCTCCGCTATAACAAAGTGATTGTTGCCACCGATGCCGATGTGGACGGCATGCACATCCGTCTGCTTATCATCACGTTCTTCCTGCAGTTCTTCCCCGATCTGATAAAGAAAGGGCATGTATACATCTTGCAGACTCCCTTGTTCCGTGTGCGCAACAAGAAGAAAACAAGCTATTGCTACACAGAGGACGAACGGGTGAAAGCAATTGAGGAATTAGGTCCGAATCCGGAAATCACCCGGTTCAAGGGTCTGGGAGAGATTTCACCGGATGAATTCAGACATTTCATCGGCAAAGACATGCGTCTGGAACAGGTATCCTTACGCAAAACAGACTTAGTAAAAGAGTTATTGGAGTTCTACATGGGTAAAAACACTATGGAACGGCAAAACTTTATCATCGATAATCTGGTTATAGAAGAAGATTTAGCATCATGAGAAGAGCAATCTTTCCGGGCACATTCGACCCGTTCACTATCGGTCATGCTTCGGTAGTGCGCCGTGCGCTGACTTTCATTGACGAAATCGTCATAGGAATAGGTATCAACGAGAATAAGAATACGCATTTCCCTATTGAAAAGCGCGAAAAGATGATACGGGATTACTACCGGAATGAGCCGCGCATCAAGGTACAGTCATACGACTGTCTGACCATTGACTTCGCCAAAGAAGTGGATGCCAGTCTGATTATACGCGGCATACGCACGGTAAAGGACTTCGAGTACGAGGAAACGATTGCCGATATAAACCGCAAGCTGACAGGAATTGAAACCATTCTGCTCTTTACGGAACCGGAACTGACCTGCGTAAGTTCCACTACCGTACGCGAACTGCTGCAATTCGGAAAGGATATAAGCATGTTCCTTCCGGAAGGAATGGAAATGAGTGATGAGATGAAATGATTGGTAGTTAGTGACAAGAATAATGAAGAAGATTTTTGCTATTATAGTATGTATATGTGCCGTAACGGCGCAGGCTCAGAAAATGGGCAATGAAGCCCTCCGCAAGTTGCAAATGGCAGAGTTTGCCATAGCCAACCTCTACGTGGACTCCGTGGATGAGAACAGACTGGTGGAAGAGGCCATTATCAAGATGCTGGCGCAGCTTGATCCGCACTCTACCTACAACAATGCCGAAGAAGTAAAGAAAATGAACGAACCCCTGCAAGGCAACTTCGAAGGTATCGGCGTACAGTTCCAAATGATAGAAGATACGCTGCTTGTAGTACAGCCCGTCAGCAACGGTCCCTCGGAGAAAGTAGGCATTCTTGCCGGCGACCGCATCATAGCCGTTAACGACTCCGCCATTGCCGGAGTTAAAATGAGCACGGAAGACATCATGAGCCGGTTACGCGGAGAGAAAGGCTCGGAAGTCAAACTGACAATCGTGCGCCGCGGAGTGAATGAACCCTTATTCTTCACTGTAAAACGGGATAAAATACCTATTCTCAGTCTGGATGCCGCATATATGATACAGCCCCGGACAGGTTATATCCGCATCAACCGCTTTGGGGCAACCACTGCCGAAGAGTTTCTTAAAGCGTTAAAGGAATTGCAGAAAAAAGGAATGAAAGACCTGATACTCGACCTGCAAGGAAATGGCGGTGGCTATCTGAACGCCGCTATCGACCTCGCCAATGAATTCCTGCAACAAAAGGACCTCATTGTTTATACGGAGGGCAGAGCCGCACGCCGCAGTAATTTCCATGCCAAAGGAAACGGAAAGTTTAAAGACGGCCGTCTCGTCGTTCTGGTGGATGAATATTCCGCATCCGCCAGTGAAATCGTAACCGGAGCCATTCAGGATTGGGACAGAGGTGTAGTCGTAGGCCGGCGCACTTTCGGCAAAGGACTGGTGCAACGCCCTATCGACCTGCCGGACGGCTCTATGATACGCCTGACCATTGCCCGCTACTATACTCCTTCCGGCCGTTGCATACAGAAGCCTTATGACAAGACCGCCAACCCGGACGGCACGCTTAGCGGGGAAAATAATCTGGAAAAATACAACCAGGAATTGATAGATCGCTTTAATCATGGCGAATTAATGCATGCCGACAGCATACATTTCCCCGATTCCCTGAAGTACCAGACAAAAAAATTAGCGCGCACCGTTTATGGCGGTGGCGGTATCATGCCCGACTTCTTCGTGCCGATAGATACCACCCAATACACAGATTATCATCGGAATATCGTTGCTAAAGGTGTCGTTATCAAGACAACTATGAAATTTATAGAAAGCCATCGGAAAGAGTTGCAAAGCAAATATAAGAAATTCGAAACGTTCAACGATAAGTTCGAAATCAGCGATGAGATATTAGCAAACATGCAGACTCTTGCGGAACAAGAAAAGATTAAGTTCGACGAGAAGCAATACCGGAAGTCCCTGCCACTCATCAAGACGCAACTAAAAGCGTTGATAGCCCGCGACCTGTGGGATATGAATGAATACTTCCAGATAATGAATACTACGGACAGCAGCGTACTACAAGCCCTGAAAGTTCTAAATGAAGGAGCGTATGAAAAAGTGGTAAGGTTATAACCTTATCACTTTCCAAACAACCAGCGGTTCAGCCAGCGGTTTACATAGATATTCACAATCGCACAGCCTGCACCGATAGCCGCACCTGCCAGTACATCCGAGGGATAATGTACACCCTCATTCATACGGGACACTCCGACGGAACAAGCCCACAAGGCAGAAGGAGCTATTACGTACCATTTAGGATATTTTATGCACAGAGAAGTGGCAAGTGCGAAAGCCGATGCGGTATGCCCGGAGGGAAATGAAGGACTGCTCTCATGGCTATACGGATGTACCCTATCCGGATAGCGTTCATACGGACGTTCGCGGTCGACAAGATATTTCATACCATACGCCACCACAAAAGCACCCGCCACACTTGTTCCGACATATACGGCATCCTTCAACAAGTCCTTGTCCTTTTTAGCCCATGCCGTCAAAGCCATAGCTACCGGGACACCAATGGCCACATAAGGCTCCGAACGGGAAATAAATTTATTGTAATTACGGACAAATTTATTATCCCAGCCATTAACCCGATGTAAGGTATTAATATCCCAATTCTGTGCAAAGAGATTTGATACAACAAAGGAAATAAAAAATACAAAAAAAATGGTTCTTCTCATAAAACCTATCTATTAGTTTGGCGCAAAGATAGCCGAAATCCTTAGAGTATTCGCAAAATTATCTTATCTTTGTTGCCACAATTTACATATTAATACAATTCACATATCTATTCATGGCATTAAATAGTTGTTGCTCTCGGCAAATTGATTGTGCGCTATGTCCTAAAACATCCCAAGGAGTATTGATATATAGCCAATATCCTAAAGGACAGCATTTCCCTGCCGAAAAGTGTACACAAAATTGTATAATATTTATATTGAAAGGCGAGTTGCTTGTCAATAGCGAGGAATATCCCGGTACTACTCTGCAGGCCCGCCAATGTATCTTGCAAGCTATCGGCTCCAAAGTAGAATTGCTGGCGTTAACCGATGTTGAATATTTTACCTACCGATTCACCGAACTTCCTCTCCTCTGTGAAGAACGCTACAAAGACATACTTGAAAGGGCTTATGCCCCTCTGACCTATACTCCCTTGCCCATCATTCCTAAACTGGAAAGATTATTCGGAGATTTAACGGAATATTTCAGGGAGCAGCCGAACACGTGCAGCAGGTATCTTGACGTTAAATGCCAGGAGATAATTTATATCCTGACTTGCTACTACCCAATCCAGCAAGTCTCCACTTTCTTCTATCCAATCAGTACATATACAGAAAGTTTCCACTATTTCGTCATGCAGAACTACGATAAAGTGAAAAACGTAGAAGAGTTTGCCCACCTTGGCGGATATACCACAACCACTTTCCGCCGATTATTTAAGAACATGTATGGCGTACCTGTATACGAATGGATTCTGGACAAAAAACGCGAGGGCATTTTAAACGACCTGCAACACACCAAGCAACGCATCTCCACAATCAGCACCCGATACGGATTCGATTCATTATCACACTTTGCCCATTTCTGCAAAGACTCTTTCGGCGACACCCCGCGCTCTCTGCGCAAACGTACTGCCAACGGCGAAAACATAACTATTATCTGTAAAGAACATAACAAGGAACAAGAGGACGAATGACACCGCTGATTCGCCCGGCAATCTTGCTACCCGCTCATTACGGAATAATTTCTTTAATTCCTTGTTTAATCAAGGTATTTCCTCTATTTTTGCAGGATATTAGTCTGACGAGCTTTTAAGAATATATTTTCTAACTATTAAATAATTTAAATTCAATCATTTATGTGGTTAAGTAATTCATCTGTAGGAAGGAAAGTGGTGATGAGTGTTACCGGTATCGCCCTTATCCTGTTTCTGACATTTCACATGGCGATGAACCTTGTTGCATTGGTTTCGGCCAATGGCTATAACATGGTTTGTGAGTTCTTGGGAGCAAACTGGTACGCGCTGGTAGCTACCGTAGGTCTGGCTGCCTTGTTCATCATCCACATCATCTACGCTTTCTGGCTGACGATGCAAAACCGCAAAGCGCGCGGTAACGAGCGTTATGCAGTAGTAGACAAGCCTAAAACCGTGGAATGGGCCTCTCAAAACATGCTCGTACTGGGTATCGTGGTAATCGTAGGTCTCGGTCTGCACCTGGTTAACTTCTGGGCAAAGATGCAGCTCCCCGAACTGATGCACAACATGGGCGCACATGCCGACATGCTCACGCTGGCTTACGCTGCCAACGGTGTCTATCACATTCAGAACACCTTCTCCAACCCGGTATTCGTAGTGCTTTACCTCATTTGGCTGGGTGCATTGTGGTTCCACCTGACTCACGGTTTCTGGAGCTCCATGCAGTCTTTGGGCTGGAACAACAAAGTATGGATTAACCGTTGGAAATGTATCTCCAACATCTATTCTACTATCGTTGTCCTCTGCTTCGCTCTGGTAGTTGTCGTATTCTTTGCAAAATCATTGTGCGGCGCTTGCTAAATTCAAATTGTAAATGACTAAATTGTAAATTGCATTATGACTAAGATAGATTCTAAAATACCGGAAGGACCGGTGGCTGAGAAATGGACCAACTATAAAGCTCACCAAAAATTAGTAAACCCTGCCAACAAACGCCGTTTGGACATCATCGTAGTAGGAACCGGACTTGCCGGCGCTTCCGCTGCCGCTTCTCTCGGTGAAATGGGTTTCAGAGTGTTCAACTTCTGCATTCAGGACTCTCCGCGCCGCGCACACTCTATCGCTGCGCAAGGTGGTATCAATGCTGCAAAGAATTACCAGAACGACGGCGACTCCGTTTACCGTCTGTTCTACGATACGGTAAAAGGTGGTGACTATCGTGCCCGCGAAGCAAACGTTTACCGTCTGGCCGAGGTTTCCAACAACATCATCGACCAGTGTGTTGCACAAGGTGTTCCTTTTGCACGCGAATACGGCGGCTTGCTCGACAACCGTTCATTCGGTGGTGCACAGGTATCACGTACATTCTACGCCAAAGGACAGACAGGACAGCAATTGCTGCTGGGAGCTTACTCCGCACTGAGCCGTCAGGTAAACGTGGGTACGGTGAAACTGTACACGCGTTATGAAATGGAAGACGTTGTCATCATCGACGGACGTGCCCGCGGTATCATCGCCAAGAATCTCGTAACAGGTAAGTTGGAACGTTTTGCCGCTCACGCTGTGGTTATCGCTACCGGCGGTTACGGCAACGCATACTTCCTCTCTACCAATGCAATGGCTTGCAACTGTTCCGCTGCCATGGCCTGCTACCGTAAAGGAGCCTGGTTTGCCAACCCCGCTTACGTACAGATTCACCCGACTTGTATCCCCGTTCACGGCGACAAGCAGTCCAAACTGACTTTGATGTCCGAATCTTTGCGTAACGACGGACGTATCTGGGTTCCGAAGAAACTGGAAGATGCCAAGAAGTTGCAGGAAGGTACGCTGCAAGGAAAAGATATTCCCGAAGAAGACCGCGACTACTACCTGGAGCGCCGTTATCCGGCATTCGGTAACCTCGTTCCGCGTGACGTTGCCAGCCGTGCTGCCAAAGAACGTTGCGACAAGGGTTATGGCGTGAACAATACAGGTCTTGCCGTATTCCTCGACTTCTCCGAAGCTATCAACCGTTTGGGCAAAGATGTGGTTGCACAGCGTTACGGCAACCTCTTCGATATGTACGAAGAAATCACAGATGTCAGCCCGTACGAAAACCCGATGATGATTTATCCGGCTATCCACTATACAATGGGTGGTATCTGGGTAGACTACGAACTGATGACTTCTATTAAGGGCTTGTTCGCCATCGGTGAATGTAACTTCTCGGACCACGGCGCCAACCGCCTCGGTGCTTCCGCATTGATGCAGGGTCTGGCAGACGGTTACTTCGTATTGCCTTATACTATCCAGAACTACCTGGCCGATCAGATTACCGTTCCCCGCTTCTCTACCGACCTGCCTGAGTTCGCAGCGGCAGAAAAAGCCATTCAGGACAAAATCGACTGGATGATGAACATCAAGGGTAAGAAGTCTGTAGACTCTATCCATAAGGAACTGGGCCACGTAATGTGGGAATATGTAGGTATGGGACGTACTGCAGAGGGCTTGAAAGAAGGCTTGAAGAGATTGAAGGAAATCCGCAAGGAATTCGAGAAAGAGCTGTTCATCCCCGGCGAGAAAGAAGGCATGAACGTCGAACTCGACAAGGCTATCCGTCTGTACGACTTCATCACAATGGGCGAACTCGTAGCATACGATGCCTTGAACCGTAACGAAAGCTGCGGCGGTCACTTCCGCGAAGAGTACCAGACAGAAGAAGGCGAAGCCAAGCGCGATGACGAAAACTACTTCTACGTTGCCTGCTGGGAATACCAGGGTTCAGACGAAAAAGAACCGGTATTGCTGAAAGAACCTCTGGTATACGAAGCAATCAAGGTACAGACTCGTAACTACAAGAGCTAATCGGGAAGTTGAACATTTAAAGAATTAAAGAAAATGGATAAAAATATATCATTTACGCTCAAGGTATGGCGCCAGAAGGGTCCGAAAGCAAAAGGCGCTTTTGAAACATACCAAATGAAAGATATCCCGGGCGATACTTCATTCCTCGAAATGCTGGATATCCTGAACGAACAGCTGATTTCTGAAGGTAAAGAACCGGTTGTATTCGACCACGACTGCCGCGAAGGTATCTGCGGTATGTGTTCTCTTTACATCAACGGACATCCGCACGGTCCTGCAACAGGAGCCACTACCTGCCAAATCTATATGCGCCGCTTCAACGACGGCGACACCATTACCGTAGAACCCTGGCGTTCTGCCGGCTTCCCGGTAATCAAAGACTTGATGGTAGACCGTACTGCATACGACAAGATTATGCAGGCAGGCGGTTATGTCAGCGTACGTACAGGTGCTCCTCAGGATGCCAACGCTATCCTGATTCCGAAGCCTATCGCCGATGAAGCCATGGATGCCGCTTCCTGTATCGGTTGCGGTGCTTGTGTAGCCGCTTGTAAGAACGGTTCCGCCATGTTGTTCGTTTCCGCTAAGGTAAGCCAGTTGAACCTGCTTCCTCAAGGCAAACCGGAAGCATTGCGCCGTGCCAAAGCCATGTTGAGCAAAATGGACGAACTCGGTTTCGGTAACTGTACAAACACCCGTGCTTGTGAGGCCGAATGCCCGAAGAATGTCTCTATCAGCAACATCGCACGTCTGAACCGCGACTTCATTACCGCAAAATTGAAAGACTAACCGTACTTTCTGCATTTGATTAATATCACAAGAACTCTTCTATCGGGAAAACCGGTAGAGGAGTTTTTTTATGATAAGAAATTATGGAACCTGCTTGATATCCCAAGCAGGTTAAACAGACAAAAACATAGAATCCTGGGGTGCAGATAAGGATGGCTTCTCAACCTCTTTCCTTAAATTACGGGGAGACAACCCAAAATTCTTCTTGCAGAAATTAGAGAAATGAGATAAAGATTCAAAGCCATATTTATAACAAATTTCAGAGATTGTAAAGTTTGTATGCCGAAGTTCATAAAGAATGCCTTCTTTTCTGCGTTCCTGCATCCACTCGTATACAGGCTGATGGAATACAGAAGTAAAGATACGGCGGAAAGTCGTCACTGTATATCCCCCTAATTCGGCAAATTCTTCAACCGTCTTGACCTTATCATGATTCTTAAGTACGAAATACTGAAAACTATCCGTGTATTTCGATAACGTATGCACCAACATGGAAAGCTCATAATCCGAATAGTAACGCCACAGGATAAACGCAAGTTCTTTCTGCTTAAATTGCAGTAGCTCCCTACAAATCTTCCCCTCAACCAGATAAGACTTCGAAGCTTCCAAGAAAAAATTCAGTTCAGAGCATATTTTCAACGGAAAAAAGATAAGAGGTGGAACCACGTCTTTTGCGATATGCTGAAAGCGTCCCTCACAAAAAGATTCCGGCTGGGAAAAACGATAGCATACACACTCTACATCGGTCATGGCAAGCACTTCGTATTTTGAACCGACAGCCTGCAGAATAAACTCACCGGCATGCAACGTCACGCCTGCATATTCTTCACTGTTGACAAGAGCCTCACCTTTTAAAAGAAACATAATGATATTGTTATCGCACTTGGGCATAATAAAGTGAAACCCTCTACTATGAGAGGCGTATAAGATAAGATTGTCCACAGCCTTGGGGCATTTCAGGCAATCGGCGTTAACCGCTTCACAAGCGGGAGAGTCGTACATGACAGGATAGAATGTTTTGTTTGTTTGCTTTGGCAAAAATAAACATTAGCAGCCAACAAAAAAACATATTCCCCGAAAACTTTAAAAACGTTTTCGGGGAAGAATCAAAATATTATGAAATCAACAGGACTCTTATATCAAACTCTTATAGCCCGGTGAATGTTCCGTCCTCATTGGTCCATATGCCAACATTCGGAGTAAACTTAATAGGAGTAGCATTGTTGGTCAGCGTCAATGTATACCGAATATTCTTGCCCATGCCCCAACTGCCTGTAAGGTTAACGACCTTGGTATCGTTCCAGGTATACTCACTTGATTTATCTTTCGGTGCAGCAGTATAGGTAATCTCCAAAGTAACGCCTGTCAGGTCGTCTTGAGGCATCAGCATAAACAAGGCATTGCCGGAAGTCTCAAATGCTGCAAAAGCTTCAGGTTCAGCAGCAGTCGGAGTAACGGATACGGGAGTGCCGGTGTATTCGTATGTCACACCCGAAGCAGACTCTGCCAGGTTACTCCAAGCCCCCACGGTGCTGCTTCCGTCAAAAGTAAAAGTAGCCTTATCCTTTGCACCTTTAATCACCAATTTCGATACCGTATAAATAAAATCGGCAACATCGCCCTTGATTGTAAAGTTCACCTGCGTCAGAAGATGCTGGAAAGGAAGAGAAATGACTGACTCAGACTTTACCTGATTTATTACGTTGGCAGCAACCAGATCTTCCTGACTGTCAACCGCCTTCACCGCATACTCGAATTTCGGATAACCGGCAGCAGTAGTAATATCCAAAGTTTGCGCCGGTGAGGTAGCAAAAAATTGCAATTTACCGGAGGCAGGCCAGTAGTAATCGCCCTTATACTTCCATTCCCCGCTTGATTTATCAACTTCTATATCATCCATAAACCCCGTATTCAACTGTACAGTTCCTCCCATGTCATCTGTTGTTTTATAAGCGCTTACAGTAAACTTACTGAAATTCTCAGTAGTGGCAACCAATGTCTTTGTTCCGGTCTTCACCACTGTCCCAAATTTAATCCGGTTCATTGTACTTTCATTCTCAAACCCTTCATTTTCAGAGCAACTTACCATTGCTGCGGCTGTTAAAGCCACCAATAAAATTTTTCTCATAACCATTTGTTTTTAGTTAATATATTAATTGCTTATCTTGTTTCTACACGATTATATCCACATTCGTTTCATCATCCCAATCACCTATATCACCTCCGATACCGCTATTTCCATCTTCTTCCTTATCCACCTCTACCGTAATCTGTCCATCGGGAACAGGCACCTCAATATGTATTTCCCCATCAGGAGCAGGCTGTATTTCTTCTTCCTCACCGGAGGTCGGAGGTGTTATCAGCTCTTTGATATCAACCTGTATCTCCTGCACCTGCTTATCCACCTTGATAATCCTGATGGTCAGCACTACCGGACTATCGCCCCGCGTATCCGCACTTTTCGGAAGCCTGAAATGCGAAAAATGCCCCTGCAACAGTCCGTTTTTACAATCATTCTCCACATAAACGGGCACTTCCGCAAGTGTACACAGCCTTCTACCGAGAAAGTAACCGCCATTCAACCCGCTGACGTAGCACACAACAGCCGATATATTTTCTACACCATCCACCTTCACGGCAAACGAATAACTGCTTACTACCCGTTCCGGTTTCAGTTTCATCACCATAGCCGCTTCGCTTTTTGCTATTTCCACATCATCCAACGCCACAACGTAGAAATCGTCCGGCGACCAAATCATATCCTCTCCGGCATCCATTCCAATACACCGTTCCGTATATGCCCTGATAGTACCATAGCACTCATCGCCTTCTATGCAGACACATTCCGTATTATAGTTGTAAACTATCATTGCATAATGGCCGGGCGGTACTTTCATTTCCCCGCCGGCAGCCGGCAAATAACCGTCTACTTTCCGCCCCTCGGCATCTTTCGGATAAAATATTACCCGCACGGTCTCCGGCAAATTCTCCGCAACTCCCGTCCAGTCCAGCGTTATCTGTACGCCACTGACAGGATAATCGTCCAGCACCTCCCTGAAATTGCACCCTGACAGGATTATCAACAGACAGAACAGAGGCAACGGTACATTATATCTGATATTTTCCACCACATTCATCGTCCTGCCGTTATATGCCATACTAAAGAGACCGCTACCTTTGTAGGACCCACAAAATGAAAGTGTCCTCCATTAGTTCGGACTAATTCCCCTTTATAAGAGGTATATTTACAGTATTCCGTTGTCAAATAACCTATTCCCAAACTGCACTCGATTGCAAGGTGCCCGGTTATTCTGCGTGCATATCCGCAGCTCAGCCCCGAAGTCATATAATACTTACCGCGAATGCCACTCTCTTCTTTCAACTGAAAATCATATACTCCTCCCTCGGTATATCCCCCCAGGAAATACCCTGTCAATCTGTTGCACAGATTTCTGTTGCCCAGCCAACAGCGTACTTCCACACCTCCCGAAAGAAGCTGATAACAAAAGCCGTTCCGACTGTTCAACCACCAAGGACATTTATATTCAGTATTCAAAGACCACCTCTTTCCTGTCGAAAACTCAACTTCCACATTCGGAGCCAACGCCAAATCATATATCATATTATTCTTCAGAGCTACCATAACCTTATGTGATGGTCCCAGCCTTTTTCTTTTCTCAGGGAACGCAGTCGGAACCAGTTCTCCGCTACCGGCAGACATTACCGGCAGTGCCTTCTCCGGCATCCGTATTCCGGCAATAGGAAACTCCTTCGAATGTACCGTATAGCTGCCTATCCGCGGAAAAACAAACTGCAACAGATATTTACAGGCTTTGCCTTCGTTCAGATAGAACAACAGTTCCGTCAATTTACCGAAATTCCCATAATGATACCGGATTAACATCAAAACCTCTTTCCTGTCCGGCACATTCTTATCAGCGAGTACCCACCGATATACTTCTCTCCATTCGTCCGGTTTTATAACCGAGTCCAGCATTACACTGTTTACAACCATCAATATGTCAGCCCGTACAGATGCTCTTCCCACTGATAAAAAAAAGAGCATTATAAGAGTTACTATATAGATACGGTTCACCATAACTTTGCTTTGTACAAAGCCAAAAATAAACCATTAAAATTAAAGAAGATACAGAAAAACCAACTCATTTAGCAACTTGGAAGATTCTGTGAAACGATTGGAAGTTTTTTGCAACTTATGCTACTTCCAATACAGACAAAGAACCGGAATATTCCACGAAAAGCTCCAACAGCAAGCCTCGCTTATCCGACAGTTATCATATAGTCATTATATACACTTTATTTAAGTCAAGATGTCCAAGCGTGCACGAAAACAGTAAATATTCGCAAAAGAAAACTAAAAGAAATTCAGAAAAAGAGTAAATATTTGGGAAATATATGAAGAAGCTATATATTTGTTACGTGATTTTTTTCATAGTATTAGATTTAAGGTTAACAAAGGTTGGAGTACAGCGGTACTCCTTTTTTTATGCCAATAAGCAATATACTCCTCCAACCAATGCCTTTACCACCCCTTTCATCTCCAGTTCGAAAAGCAAGGCGCTCATACGGTTTACGGGTATGTCCGCCTCCACTACCAGCGCATTGATATGCAAGTCTCCCTGATGAGTCAGTATACGCACCACCAGCTCCTCCTCATCCGTCAGTTCCGGAAACAGATTGCGCTGGATACCGGCTGCTTTGGCAGCAGGCTCTGCACTCGCCCACCCCATTGTTTTTACGAACTCTTCGGCACTCTGTACAAGCGCAGCCTTATTATCCCGTATCAACCGGTTGCAGCCGATAGAAGTGGCATCCGTCACCCGCCCGGGCACGGCAAAGCAATCACGATGATAGCCGTCGGCCAAATCCGCTGTAATCAAAGAACCTCCTTTAGCGGCAGATTCCACAACAATCGTCGCATCGCACATACCTGCCACAATACGGTTACGGCTGACAAAGTTATGCCTGTCCGGAGTAGTTTCGGATAAGAACTCAGTAAGCAAACCGCCGTTGACCAGCATATCGACAGCCGTCTTACGATGTACAGAAGGATAGATACGATCCAAACCGTGAGCCAGAACGGCAACAGTAGACATATTATCAGCCAGGGCGGCACGATGTGCATGAATATCAATACCGTAGGCGAGGCCGCTCACTATCAGGGCATCAGGGAGAAGCACGGACAAATCGTGCACAAAATCCGTACAAAACCGTTTGCCGTACTCCGTTGCACGGCGCGTACCTACCATATTGATAACATGTAAACGGTTAAAATCAGTGTTTCCTTTGAAAAACAGGACAATCGGAGCATCCTCACATTCCCGCAGACGGGAAGGATAGGCCTCATCCCGCAAAGTAAGACAAGTCAGGCGGTTCTTTTCCACAAACTCCATTTCACGTTCGGCACGAAGAAAAGCGGCAGGACAGTCAAGAGCCGTAATTATCGAGGAATTCACGCCGGGCAGACGTTCCGGCAATTCCTTACGATACCCGAAAACGTCAACGGCGCTACCTATGGCATCTATTAAACGCTTTGCCCCGATATGTCCTATACCGGGACAGAGCGTAAGAGCTATACTGCAAAGACGTTCGTCATTATTCATGGTCGAGGTAGGGGGCAAAGACGTTATCGAATAACTCGCTGTCGCTTAAACGTCCGTTTACCACACATACCGTTTCAACCACTGCCTTGATGGCCACTTTATTGTCACTTGCCCTGAAAATATCCTGGTAGAACACATACTTGATGCCTTCTTTCTTCATTGCCAGCTTTGATACGAACTCATCACCGCTTTTCAACGGTGTCTTGAAAGCCATATTGATGCGTGCTACCACTGGATCTACCCCCTGTTCGTGGAGTGCGGCAAAGCTGACACCCGTACTCAACAGAAACTCGTGCCGCGTATGCTCCAGATAATGCTGGTAGTTGGCATTGTTGACAATACCCTGAAGGTCGCATTCATAGTCGCGGACCTTCATTTTCAGTTCATAAATATAGTTCATTATAATACCTGCAATTTAACAATTTACCATTTGATTATTAACCGCGTTTATTCTCGATATCCAAACCTTTGAACCGCTTGAGCTCCTCTACGGAAACCAGTTTGTAGAGTTTGTCGCTGGGACGTATCTTATCCGCTTTCATCGAGAAATGCTGCCCTTTTTTCACCGTCTGCACGGGTTTCAGATCCACGCGCGCTTCTTCCAATGTAGTGAATACGGCTCCCGTTGTCGGTCCCGTTATCAGCAGCTTGTCGCCGACATTGATTTCGGCGGCTTCCACCAAGAACTCCGCCACGCCGATATTCGAGAAGTAACGGATACCCTTGCCGACATAAATCTTACGTTCGGTAGCGGCAGAACCGTAGTTCCGGGTCCATTCGCCCAAGCGCTGCCCCAGATAATAGCCGTCCCAGAAACCACGGTTAAACACGGTTTTCAGGCGCTCGTCCCAGGCAGCTATCTTTTCGTCGGTAAACGTGCCTTCCACATAGGAGCGAATGGCCTCCTTATAACATTCCACCACCGTACGCACATACTCGGGACCGCGGGCGCGTCCTTCAATCTTGAACACACGCACGCCTGCATCCAGCATTTTGTTCATGAAATGAATGGTTTTCAGGTCTTTGGGCGACATAATGTACTGGTTGTCTATATCCAGTTCCACATCCGTTTCCTTGTCGCGCACCGTATACGAGCGGCGGCATACCTGCATACAGGCTCCCCGGTTGGCCGAATGGTTCATCTCGTGCAGCGAAAGATAGCACTTGCCCGATACCGCCATGCACAAAGCGCCGTGGCAGAACATCTCGATACGTATCCGCTCACCGCTCGGTCCGCAGATATTCTCTTCACAGATATGACGGTAGATTTCCGCCACCTGCTCCAGATTCAGTTCGCGCGCCAGCACCACCACATCGGCAAATTGGGCATAGAAACGCAAAGCCTCCACATTCGAAATATTCAGTTGCGTGGACAGATGCACCTCCTGTCCTATCTGCCGGGCGTAGCTCATCACAGCCACATCGGCTGCAATCACCGCCGAGATACCTGCCGCTTTTGCCGCATCCACAATGGTTCGCATCAGGGAGATATCGTTATCGTAGATAATGGTATTTACCGTAAGGTAACTTTTCATACCATGCTCATCACAGGTTTGGGCAATCTCCCGCAAATCGTCAATGGTAAAGGTATTGGCGGAACGGGCACGCATATTCAGGTTTTCGATACCGAAGTAAATAGAGTCCGCACCCGCCTGGATAGCTGCGGCAAGAGACTCGCGCGAGCCTACCGGAGCCATGATTTCAAAATCGTTCAAAGTAGTAGAATTCATCCAATATGAAATTTAATGATGCAATTATTTATTACCGTGCGCATCCAATTCCCGTTGAATCAGTGTCACAAGTTCCATGCCAAGCTGTTGGCCTGCCGTCATCCCTTCCATTGTAATGGCTGGAGTAACCGCTCCCAGCTTCTTGCCCACCGGAGATTCGTAGAAGGCTACAATCTTCTTCAGGTCGTCCAATGTCAGGTGTTTCTGATAGATGGGCACATACACCTTCACCAGATTATCGCTGAAAAACTGCTTTGCCTTTTCCATTACTGCGTTCCACGTGGCCTCCGATACAGAGGGGGACTGCTGCTTCATCATGCCGATTATCTGCGGAACCATCGTATCCACAGTGGCCAGACCACCGGAAAGCAACAGCATTTTATGCAACGTTTCCTGATATTCCTTATTCTGCCCTTGTGCAGAAACAGGGGAAATGCCGATGAGCAGTGTCATCACGCACAATGCGACTGAAAGCAAACTCTTTTTCATAATTATTTCTGTTGTTAAGTGAATGAATAGTGCAAATATACAGATTTAAGGAAGAAGCTGTATATTCTTTCAAGGATTTCACTCCTGCATAGCGAATGAAACAGGCTTTTTCCGTACTTTTGCAGGCAAATCCCGTCAGATTATGAAGATTAAAGATATAGACCTCGGCAAGCACCCCATATTGCTTGCCCCCATGGAAGATGTGACCGACCCCGCTTTCCGACTGATGTGCAAAGGTTTCGGAGCGGATATGGTGTACACCGAGTTTGTGTCGAGCGACGCGCTGATACGTTCCGTCAGCAAGACCGAACAGAAGCTGAACATCAGTGACGAAGAGCGCCCCGTAGCCATACAGATATACGGCAAAGATACGGACACTATGGTAGAGGCGGCACGTATCGTGGAGCAGGCGCGCCCGGACATACTGGACATCAATTTCGGCTGCCCCGTAAAACGTGTGGCCGGCAAAGGAGCCGGTGCGGGAATGTTGCAGAATATCCCCAAGATGCTGGAGATAACCCGTGCCGTGGCAGATGCCGTAAAGATACCCGTGACCGTAAAAACCCGTCTCGGCTGGGATGCCGGCAGCAAGATTATCGTGGACTTAGCAGAGCAACTGCAGGACTGCGGCATTGCCGCCCTTACCATCCACGGCCGCACCCGCGCCCAAATGTATACGGGTGAAGCGGACTGGACACTGATTGGTGAAGTCAAGAACAATCCGCGCATGCACATCCCCATCATCGGCAACGGTGACGTCACCACCCCCCAAAGGGCCAAAGAGTGCTTCGACCGCTACGGGGTGGACGCCGTTATGATAGGCCGCGCCAGCTTCGGCCGCCCTTGGATATTCAAGGAAGTGAAACATTATCTGGAGACGGGTGAAGAGATACCGCCCCTCAGTTCCGAATGGAAACTGAATGTACTCCGGCAGGAAGTGGAAGACAGCGTAAAACTGCTAGACGAACGGAGAGGTATCCTGCACGTACGCCGCCACTTGGCAGCAAGCCCGCTGTTCAAGGGTATCCCTAACTTCCGGGAAACGCGCATCGCCATGTTGCGGGCAGAGACAAAAGAGGAACTGTACCGTATCTTCAACGAAATAGAAAAACTGATATAGTTTAAATTATCTTACAACCCCAACCAAAAGAGCGCCCTGCTTTTCTATGGATCGGCAATCATCCGCCGAGCGAACCTCATTCAGTCAGGGAGTGAAAGACAATGAGTGAGGGACTGGCATCATTTGAACATCGGCTGCGCAAACCACCGCTTGAACATCCACGTTGCCACCACATAGAGCACAATGGCAGAGAAAAAGCCCACAATGGCATCAATCAGGTAATGCGCCTGTATGTACACCGTAGCCCCGCACAGCAGCAGATAAAAAGGAAGCAGGCAGGCAAACAAACGCCTGCTGCCCCGCCATGCCATAATCATCAGGATGGTGGACATGCCGACATGCGAACTGGGGAATGCCGCCGTCGGACGCTCGCCCACCTGCTGCGAGCTTTCCACCAGATTATAAAAGAATCCGTGTTCATATCCCGGACCGGGCAGCAGCTCCTGGTTGTGGTTGAAGTAATCGCCGATAGCCGGGAATATCCCCTGCGCCACGTTATCCCCGCCGATAGCCGGAAAATAGAACTGCGGCCCTGCCACCGGCACGAAGATATATATCAGGTAGTAGATGAAGAAAGCGGTGACTATCACGAACGACACTTTCTCAAAAAGGTCGAAGCGGTAGAGAAAATACCACACCACTACCAGAAGTATCATCGGATAGTAGAAGAAATAACCCATATTGAACGGTTCGCTCACCCACATCTGCGGAAAACGCAGACAGAACCATACGGCAGGCTGTCCGCCGAATATCCATTGCTCGACCGAAGCGAAAACATGGTCCAGGTTGGGGAAGATACGGTTGAACTCGAATGTGTCGGGATACCAGTAGGAGAGCAACGACATCTGGATAACGATGCGGATGAAGGCGGAAAACTTGCAGGGCGCAAGCCGGTAAAGATACATCAGCAAAAACGTCATGCCTGCAATCACAGCGCGGTCTGCAAGCATCTGCACCGGATGATCCATTTCTTGAAAAAGAAACAGTATGAGTATGGAAGTCAGTAGATTATATATCAGCGTAATCTTCTCTACCGCAAAAAGCCCTTTACGGGTTTCTACTCTCTTGAATAAGTCTAAAGCCATCCTTTATCTTTATACCAGGCAATCGTTTCCTTCACTCCCCGTTCCAGGTCGTATTCGGGACTGTAGCCCAATTCCTCGACAGTCGGAGTTATATCGCATTGCCAGTTGCGTTGTTTCATTATTCTATACTTGTCCGAATTGAGCGTACTGGTGGTATTCCGGCGTTTCGCCCAATATTCAGCGAGCAAAGATACAACTTTCAATATAATTAACGGACATCTCAGACGAATTACAAACGGATTCCCCAGTTCTTTCCGTATCAGGTCGGAAAAAGCACGGCTCCGGTACACCTTGCCGTCTGCCAGGAAATAGGTGCGGCGGGATATTTGTTTCTCTATCCCCAGGAAAACAGCCTGCACGATATCCTTGACGTAAACAAACGTCAAATCCTGCCGGCGGAAACCCACGGAGAAGTCCGTGTGCCGACGGATAGACTTTGCCATCAGGAAGTAATCCTTCTCGCGCGGTCCATACACACCCGTAGGACGATAGATGACGTAAGGAAAATCGGGCATGCCTTGCAGATACCTCTCCGCTTTCAGTTTGCTAAGGCCATAGGCGGTATTGGGCACAGGGGTATCCTTTTCCGTAATCGGAGTATAGGTCTTTTCACGTATCGGACCGAATACGCTCAAGGTACTGATAAAGACAAACTGCCTGGGAATCATATCCAACTCCCGCAACGTGTCTACAAAACATTTGGTCTGCCGGTAGTTCACACGTTCGAAGTCGTTCTTATCTACACATTTTGTAGCTCCGGCACAGTGGATAATGTAATCGAACTTACCATACAGTTCCTTATGACCGGAAAGTTGCGCACAAAGCTCACCGGGATGCGCAAAGTCGAGTTCAAGAAAATGTATCTTCTTGTCCTGCAAATACTCCCGGCTGCTGGACGAACGGATGCCTGCCCATACGCCGAATCCCCGCCTCAACGCCTCTTCCACGATGAAACTCCCGATAAACCCGCTTGCTCCTGTTACTAAAACCGATTCCACGTTATGAATTATGAATTTTATAAATTATGAATATTTTCTCCCGGTATCCCGTTACTTCACCATTCCGCCCCTACTGTACGGCCTCATCATTTCACCGGCTCTACATGAATACCTACATGAGTGCCTTTACCGAACTGTTCCTTCAAGGTATTCTCAATGGCCGTTGCCGTACGGTGTGCTTCTTCCAGTGTTATTTTTCCATCCATGCGCACATGCACCTCTATCGCGTAATAATTCCCGATACGGCGGGTGCGCAAATGGTGAGGCGAACTTACTCCGGGAAAAGAAAGGATAATCTTCTGAATTTCATTTTCCACATCGGCGGGCAGCGATTTCTCCAGCAACTCATCTACGCAAGGAATCAATAACTTTACGGCCACCTTCATGATGAAGAAACTGACAACAACCGCGGCTATCGGGTCGAGCACCCGCCAATGATTTCCCAAAAGAATAGCCCCGCCGATACCCATGGCAGTTCCTATGGAAGAAAGAGCATCACTGCGATGATGCCACGCATTGGCCACCACTGCCTGAGAATTCAACCTCTTCCCCTTAAACACCGTATAGCGATAAAGCGCTTCCTTAAAGGCAACGGACACCAATGCCGCTATCAGTGCCAGCATTCCCGGTTCCTGTAAAGAACCACCGTGAAGAAACCGATAGATAGATGAAGCACCGTTCCAGAAAATCCCAAAACCGACGCCGAGCAATATTATGCCGATAATGGCAGTTGCCAAAGTCTCGTATTTGCCATGTCCGTAGTCGTGTCCCTCATCTTCCGGCTTGGAAGAGATACGCACAAAAACAATGACAATGATGTCTGTAACAAAGTCCGATAACGAATGTACGGCATCCGCCAGCATGGCGGCACTATGCCCCATGATGCCCGCAAAGAACTTGAACAGAAGCAGCAGGAAGTTCACTACGCTCCCCACAATCGTTACGCGGTAAATGCCTTTTTCCCTCGCAACCTCTTCCTTATCCATAGATTGTACTTCCATGACGTTTTTCTAAGTTGTTGCAAATATAGTACATAAATCCGTTATGACCGATCGTTCCCTTATAATTTTCAGTAAGACAGAAAGATTTTGAAGCCGGAGTGAACGAGTGAATACATTTATTTGTTTACTTTGCAAGAAAGATAAAAAGACATCAGATTATGGCTAAGACAAAAAAGGAAAAGAAAGAGAAAAAAGCCGGCAAGCGAATGAAGAAGAAAGAGCTCGTCAAAGCACTATTGGACTTCTTCCACGTAAAACAAGACGAAGTACTGTCCCTGAAATACATTTTCGAACAACTGCATCTCACTACACACCCGCTGAAAATGCTGTGTATGGATATACTGTCTGAACTGTCGGATGACGATTACATCACCGAAGTGGACAAGCATAAATACAAACTGAACAATCATGGTGTGGAGATGACCGGCACTTTCCAACGCAAGAGCAACGGAAAGAACTCATTCATACCCGAAGGCGGCGGCGACCCCATCTTCATTGCCGAACGGAACTCGGCACACGCCATGGCGGGCGATAAAGTGCGTATCGCCTTTTATGCCAAACGCCGCGGACGCGAAGCCGAAGGCGAAGTCATCGAGATACTGGAACGCGCCAACGATACCTTCGTAGGAACATTGGAAGTTGCCAAATCATATGCTTTCCTTGTTACGGAAAACCGCACGCTGGCCAATGATATCTTTATCCCCAAAGAGAAACTGAAAGGTGGAAAGACAGGCGACAAGGCCATCGTCAAAGTGGTGGAATGGCCTGACAAGGCAAAGAATCCTATCGGTCAGGTTATCGACATTCTGGGGAAAGCCGGAGATAACACCACCGAGATGCACGCCATCCTGGCCGAATTCGGATTGCCGTATGTTTACCCCGCATCCGTGGAAAAAGCCGCAGACAGGATACCTGCCGAAATTCCCGCAGAAGAATATACCAAACGTGAGGATTTCCGCAATGTAACCACCTTTACCATAGACCCCAAAGACGCTAAGGACTTTGACGATGCCTTGTCCATCCGCAAACTGAAGGACAATCTTTGGGAAGTGGGTGTACACATTGCCGACGTGACGCACTACGTAACGGAAGGCAGCATCATCGACAAAGAAGCCGAGAAACGCGCCACATCCGTTTACCTCGTAGACCGCACCATCCCGATGCTGCCCGAACGGTTGTGTAACTTCATCTGTTCCCTGCGCCCCGATGAAGAGAAACTGGCCTACTCTGCCATCTTCGAGATGACGGACAAGGGAGAAGTGAAGAACTCGCGCATTGTGCATACGGTTATCAAGTCCGACCGCCGCTTCACCTACGAAGAGGCGCAGCAGATTATCGAAACCAAAGAGGGAGACTTTAAGGAAGAAATCCTCAAGCTGGACTCGCTTGCCAAGATATTGCGTGAAAAACGGTTTACCGCCGGCGCCATCAACTTCGACCGCTATGAGGTGAAATTTGAGATTGACGAGCAGGGCAAGCCTGTCAGCGTATATTTCAAGGAATCCAAAGACGCCAACAAACTGGTAGAAGAGTTCATGCTACTCGCCAATCGCACTGTGGCAGAAAAAATAGGACGTGTGCCCAAAAGCAAAAAGCCGAAAGTATTCCCCTATCGTATTCACGACCTCCCGGACCCGGAAAAACTGGATAATCTGGCACAGTTCATCGCCCGCTTCGGCTACAAACTGCGCACCGGCGGAACCAAAACGGATGTATCCAAATCCATCAACCATCTGCTGGATGATATTCAGGGGAAGAAAGAGGAGAACCTTATTGAAACCGTATCCATCCGTGCCATGCAGAAAGCACGCTATTCCGTGCACAACATCGGTCACTACGGATTGGCATTCGATTATTACACCCATTTCACTTCGCCCATCCGACGCTATCCGGACATGCTGGTGCACCGGTTGCTGACCAAATACCTGGATTTAGGCGGACGAAGCGTTTCCGAACAGAAATACGAAGCCCTCTGCGAGCATTCCAGCAGCATGGAACAGATAGCTGCCAATGCGGAACGCGCCTCTATCAAGTACAAACAGGTGGAATACATGACGGAACGCCTGGGACAGACTTACGACGGCGTTATTTCCGGTGTTACCGAATGGGGACTGTACGTTGAGCTGAACGAGAATAAATGTGAAGGAATGATACCTATCCGCGACCTCGATGATGATTACTACGAATTCGACGAAAAGAATTATTGCCTGCGCGGACGACGGAAGAAACGCACATACAGCCTCGGCGACGCTATCACCATAAAGGTGGCACGTGCCAACCTGGAGAAAAAGCAGTTGGACTTTGCACTGGTTGAATAGGCGGGATTATCATTGTCAGTTACAAAAGCTTACCTACACATACATGAAGACAATTACTATTACAGACCGCTCGCAAATAGAAGATATCATCCGTAAATGCCCTTATTGTACGGTCGGGATTATCGACGGAGAGGGTAATCCGTATGTAATACCTATGAACTTTGCCTGGGAAAATGATACTATTTATCTGCATTCGGGCCCCGAAGGAAGTAAAGTAGAAATGGTGGCACGGCATCCGCAGGTCTGCATCACCTTCTGTGAAGGGCACGAACTGGTGTATATGCATAAACAGATAGCTTGCAGTTACAGCATGAAATCCCGCAGCGTTATCTGTAAAGGCAAAGTGCGTTTCATAGAAGATATGGATGAAAAGCGACGGATACTCGACCTGCTTATGAAGCAATATACGGACAATGCATGTAGCTACGCCGAACCGGCTGTACGCAATGTGAAAATATGGGAAGTGAAAGTAGATGAAATAAGCTGCAAATCGTTCGGGCTGAGGCCGAGTGAATTGAAATAATCTCTACAAAAAACTTTGCCCGAAGTTTGATTGCCACTAACCTGCATATTCAAGGTATCCCAGTCCTATACTCAGAATACTTCAGTCACATAGGTAGTCTCTGTATAGGACTGAGCACATAACTCATCATAAGGGATATTCCTCAAAGGCATACAACAGCGTCGACAAATAGCGTTCTCCCGTATCAGGGAGCAACACTACTATGTTTTTACCCTCATTCTCCGGCAACTGCGCCAACCGGATTGCAGCACTGACAGCCGCTCCCGAAGAAATCCCCACCAACAGGCCTTCGTATTTCGCCAGTTCCCGCCCGGTACGGATAGCGTCATCATTGGATACCTGCAAAATTCCGTCTACCACGGCACTATTATAGTTTTTCGGAACAAAACCTGCACCGATACCCTGAATCTTATGCGGGCCCGGTTTTCCGCCTGACAATACCGGAGAATCTTCCGGTTCTACGGCTACCACTTGTATCCGGGAGTTATGTTTCTTCAAAGCCACACCCACGCCGCTCACCGTTCCGCCGGTCCCCACACCGGCCACGAATATATCGACCTTCCCGTCCGTATCCTGCCAGATTTCCTGCCCGGTAGTGCGCTCATGAATGGCAGGGTTAGCCCGATTATCAAACTGCTGCAAAATCAGTGAACCGGGAGTGCTTGCCTGCAACTCTTCGGCACGGGCTATAGCACCTTTCATACCGTCTGCACCGGGCGTCAAAACAAGTTCCGCACCAAGGGCTTTCAGCAGATTGCGACGTTCCGTACTCATGGTATCCGGCATAGTCAAAATCAATTTATAGCCTTTGGAAGCTGCCACAAAGGCAAGCCCTACCCCGGTATTCCCACTGGTCGGCTCAATAACCGTTGCACCGGGCTTCAACAGTCCTTTCGTTTCCGCATCTTCTATCATAGCCAGCGCAACACGGTCCTTTACGCTGCCCGCAGGATTAAAGTATTCCAGTTTGACGATGACACGAGCTTTCAAGTTCTTGTTTTTACCATAATTGTTCAACTCCAACAAAGGAGTATTGCCAACTAAATCAGTCAGACGTTGTGCTATTTTTTTCATATCTTGCAGTGAATTATCAATAAGACAAAAGTACGGCGGAGTCCGTTTATTCAAAATACCATAAATGTGGTAAATCCATACTATAAATGAGGGATATGTAGGAAAATTGGTGAGTATTTTATACCTTTGTAGCCACTTTATTAATAAAGGATATCATAATGAGTCCACTTAATTTTACTCACATCCTGACACAGGCAGTCGATGAGCTATCGGAAAGCGAATCCTACAAAGGACTGTTTCACCAGCACACGGACGGCAATCCATTGCCTTCAGCTAAGGCATTGTGCGATATTATCGAACTTGCACGTGCCATTATCTTCCCCGGATATTTTGGAAATTCAACGGTCAACAGCCGTACGGTAACTTACCATATCGGAGTCAATGTAGAAAGACTGTTCGACCTGCTGACCGAGCAAATATTGGCAGGACTCTGTTTCGGCAGTGATGACGAATGCAGTTGCTGTACCGAACTTCAACGTGAGGAGGCCGCATCAATTGCCGCCCGGTTCATCAGCCATTTACCTGAACTGCGTCGCATACTGGCTACGGATGTTGAAGCCGCTTACAACGGCGACCCTGCCGCACATTCGTTTGGCGAGGTTATCAGTTGCTATCCGGCCATACGCGCTATCAGCAATTACCGCATAGCACACGAACTGTTGGTACTCGGCGTGCCTCTCATTCCGCGTATCATCACCGAAATGGCCCATAGCGAAACCGGTATCGATATTCATCCGGGAGCTGCCATAGGCGGTTATTTCACGATAGACCACGGTACAGGTGTGGTAATCGGCGAGACTTGTATCATCGGCAAGAACGTAAAACTATACCAGGGTGTAACCCTCGGAGCCAAAAGTTTCCCGCTGGACCAGGACGGTAAACCCATCAAAGGCATACCCCGCCATCCCATACTGGAAGACAATGTCATTGTCTATTCCAATGCCACCATATTAGGGCGTATCACCATCGGAAAAGACGCTACCGTAGGCGGCAACATCTGGGTAACGGAAGATGTGCCCGCAGGCGCAAGAATAGTACAAACCAAAGCAAAAAAGTAAGAGATTTTATGATTTCAGAATTATAATCCATACCATATGCGTAATAGTAAAAATGAAATCATACCGGAATAAATCATAAATTATAAATCATAAATAAGTAGATGAGCGAACAATCATTCGAAATGATTGCCAAAACTTTCCAGGGACTGGAAGAAACATTGGCACAGGAACTGACCTCTTTGGGTGCAGACGAGATACAGATAGGACGTCGTATGGTATCATTCCGCGGCGACAAGGAAATGATGTACAAGGCGAATTTCTGCCTGCGGACCGCTATCCGCATCCTGAAACCTATCAAACAGTTTGTTGCGAAAAATGCCGATGAGGTGTATGAACAGATCAAGGCAATCCACTGGGAAGATTATCTGGATATAGATAAAACTTTCGCCGTAGACGCAGTTGTGTTCAGCGAGGAATTCCGCCATTCCAAATTTGTTTCCTACAAAGTGAAGGATGCCATTGTGGACTATTTCCGGGATGCATACGACAAACGCCCGTCTGTACGCATCAGCAAGCCGGATGTATTATTGAACATTCACATTGCAGAAACCAAATGCACTCTTTCTCTCGATTCATCCGGCGAGTCTCTGCACCGCCGCGGTTATCGTCAGGAAGCCGTGGAAGCTCCTCTGAATGAGGTTTTGGCAGCCGGCATGATATTAATGAGCGGTTGGCACGGAGAATGTGACCTGATAGACCCGATGTGCGGCTCGGGAACAATCCCCATCGAAGCTGCCTTGATAGCCAGGAATATCGCACCGGGCGTATTCCGTAAGGAGTTTGCTTTTGAAAAATGGATTGATTTCGACCAGGAGCTATTCGATAAGATTTATAACGATGACAGCCAGGAACGTGAATTCGCTCATAAGATATACGGGTACGACAACAACCCGAAAGCCAACGAAATCGCAACCCATAACATCAAGGCAGCAGGCGTATCCAAAGACGTAACGCTGAAGTTGCAACCTTTCCAGCAGTTTGAGCAACCTAAGGAAAAGGCTGTTATCATTACCAACCCGCCTTATGGAGAGCGTATATCTACCAACGACCTGCTGGGCCTATACTCCATGATTGGCGAACGGCTGAAACATGCGTTTACAGGCAATACCGCGTGGATACTTTCTTATCGTGAAGAATGCTTCGATCAAATCGGATTGAAACCTACTGCCAAGATACCTCTGTTCAACGGTGCTCTGGAATGTGAGTTCCGTAAATACGAAATCTTCGACGGAAAATACAAAGAATTCAAAAAGCAGGAAAGCGAAGAGGGTAATAAAGAGTACAGACCTTACGCTGCAAGAGAATTCAAGACCGGAGAAAGAAGAGAGTTTAAATCCGGAGAGAAAAGAGAATTCAAGCCGAGAGAGAGAAGAGAATTCAAATCGGATGATAAACGGGAGTTCAAGCCTCGTGAATACAGAAAACCGGCAGACGGAGAATGGAAACCGAAGCGAGAATTTGACAGAGAGCGAGAATTTAATAAAGAACGTAAACCGGGAGAGTTTCGGAAACGGAACAACGAACGGAATAACGACTGAAACCGTTAAAATTAAAAGCTATGAACATAAAGAGAATCGGTAAGGCAATCATGGTATTGCTACTGGCAACACCTGCTTTATCTTCAATGGAGCTTATGGCACAAGACTTGAAAATGCCCACTCTGGAAGACCTTCTTCCCGGTGGCGCAACCTATCGTATCGCTGAGAACCTGCCGGGTTTGCAGTGGTGGGGTGACGTATGTATAAAACCCGGCATCGACTCCTTGTTTGCCGTCAACCCCAAAAACGGGAAGGAGACATTGCTCACAACCCGGGAAAAGGTAAATAAAGTACTCAACTCACTGATAACTCCTACGGAAACAAGCGCAACACCCGGCCATAAGGGAAATAAAGTACAGCATTTCTACAATACCGAGTTTCCATGGCCGGACAAACCGTATATGCTTATCAAATTGCCTGCGAGATACATCGTTTATGATTTCGAGAAAGATGAATTCGTCAAAGGTCTGCCGCAGGCTGGAGAAAGAAACGGTGCAAACATTGATTATACCCCGGAAGGCGGACACATAGCCTATACCGTTAAGAATAACCTCTTCGTGGACAACAAAGCCGTAACCGAAGAACCCGAAAGAATTGTATGCGGACAGAGCGTACACCGCAATGAATTCGGAATCGGCAAGGGCACCTTCTGGAGTCCTCAAGGAAACCTGCTGGCCTTTTACCGCATGAACGAAAGCATGGTAACTCCCTATCCGCTGGTGGATATTACTCCCAGAATAGCACTGGTGGACAAGATACGTTATCCGATGGCAGGGATGCTCAGCCATCAGGTTACCGTAGGTATCTATAATCCGGACACTCAAAAAACCGTTTACTTGAATACCGGCGATCCTACCAACCGTTATTTCACCAATATCAGTTGGGCGCCCGACGGAAAGAGTCTTTATCTCATAGAGCTGAACCGTGACCAGAATCATGCAAAACTTTGCCGATACAACAGCGAGACCGGCGAACTGATGTCCACGCTTATCGAAGAAACGCATCCCAAATATGTGGAGCCTCAACACCCCATCCTGTTCCTGCCTTGGGATCATACTCAATTTATCTACCAGAGCCAGAAAGACGGCTACAACCATCTGTATCTCTACAATACGGACGGCAAGCTCATCAAGCAACTGACAAAAGGGGAGTGGCTGATACAGAACATTTTAGGATTCAATGCCAGAAAGAAAGAAGTTATCATCGCTTCTACGGAAGTATCTCCTTTGCAAAGCAACCTGTACAAGGTCAATGTCAATACCGGCAAACGTACTCCATTGGACAACAGCAAGGGAGTACACAACGGAATACTTTCCGCTTCGGGCAATTATATTATCGACCGGTATTCAACTCCGGATACTCCCCGCAAAATAGAGATAACCAATACCCAAAGCAAGAAAAGTGTCTCTTTGCTCACTGCGAAGAATCCTTATGAAGGCTTTGTCATGCCTGCCATAGAAACCGGTACAATAAAGGCTGCCGACGGCAAGACCGACTTATATTACCGCCTTGTAAAGCCTGCCGACTTCGACCCGAATAAGAAATATCCTGCAATCGTCTATGTATATGGCGGTCCTCATGCCCAGATGATTACCAACGGCTGGATGAATGACGCACGCGGCTGGGACATCTATATGGCCAATAAGGGTTATATCATGTTCACGCTCGACAACCGCGGTAGCAGTAACCGGGGACTGGAGTTCGAAAACGTCACCTTCAGACACTTGGGTATTGAAGAGGGCAAAGACCAGGTAAAAGGAGTGGACTACCTGAAAAGCCTGCCTTACATAGACAGCAGCCGCATCGGCGTTCACGGCTGGAGTTTCGGCGGACACATGACTACCGCACTCATGCTGCGCTATCCGGAGATTTTCAAAGTAGGCGTGGCCGGCGGACCGGTCATCGACTGGAAATATTATGAGATAATGTATGGCGAGCGCTATATGGACACCCCGCAGACAAACCCCGAAGGTTATGAACAGTGCGACTTGAAGAACCTCGCAGGGCAACTGAAAGGACATCTGCTCATTATCCACGATGACCACGACGACACCTGCGTGCCCCAGCATACGCTTTCTTTCATGAAAGCATGCATAGATGCACGCACCTATCCCGATCTGTTTATCTATCCCGGACATAAGCACAACGTTTTGGGACGCGACCGCGTACATCTGCACGAAAAGATAACCCGATATTTCGAGGATTATTTATAAACCGGACACATTTTCAACAGTAAACAATTAAACGTATCCATAAAATGAAAGTATTATTGCTTGGCTCAGGTGGCCGTGAACACGCTTTGGCTTGGAAAATTGCACAAAGCCCCAAAATAGAGAAACTGTATATCGCTCCCGGCAATGCGGGAACAAGTGCAGTGGGCGAAAATGTAGCCATCAAAGCTACGGACTTCCCCGCCCTCAAGGCTTTTGCCCTTGAACATAAGATTGACATGATTGTAGTGGGTCCCGAAGACCCGTTGGTACAGGGTATTTTCGACTTCTTCAAAGAAGATGCCGCTACACAGCACATTGCTGTCATCGGTCCTTCTGCAAAAGGTGCACAATTGGAAGGCAGCAAAGAATTTGCCAAGGAATTCATGCTGCGCCATCACATCCCTACCGCCCGCTATAAAAGCGTGACTGCTGCAACACTCGAAGAAGGACTTGCTTTTCTCGAAACGCTCACCGCTCCCTACGTTCTGAAAGCCGATGGCCTGTGCGCCGGTAAAGGCGTGCTGATTCTTCCGACTCTGGAAGAAGCCCGGAAAGAGTTGAAAGAGATGCTCAGCGGTATGTTCGGCGATGCCAGCGCAACAGTGGTTATCGAAGAATTCCTCAGCGGGATAGAGTGCTCGGTATTTGTCCTGAGCGATGGTGAGCACTATAAGGTGCTGCCTGTAGCCAAAGACTATAAACGTATCGGAGAAGGTGATAAGGGATTGAACACCGGCGGTATGGGTAGCGTAACACCCGTTCCGTTTGCCGATGAGGTATTTATGGAAAAGGTGCGCAAACGCATCATAGAGCCTACCATCAACGGGCTGCGCGAAGAAGGTATCCTGTACAAAGGCTTCATTTTCCTGGGACTTATCAATGTACAGAACGAGCCTATGGTTATCGAATACAATGTACGTATGGGCGACCCGGAAACCGAAAGTGTCATGTTGCGCATCAAGAGCGACATTGTAGAGCTTTTCGAAGGCGTGCACAAGGTAAACCTCGACACCAAGACAATGGAACTCGACCCGCGCACGGCTGCCTGCGTAATGCTGGTCAGCGGCGGGTATCCCGAAACGTATCAGAAAGGCTATCCCATGAGCGGCTTTGATTTGGCAGCAACCACGGACAGCATTCTGTTCCATGCCGGTACCGCCGTAAAAGACGGGCATATCGTCACCAACGGCGGACGCGTCATAGCTGTCTGCTCCTATGGAGAGACAAAAGAAGAGGCTTTGAAAAAGAGTTATAAAGTGGCCGACATGTTAAGTTTTGAAGGCAAATACTTCCGTCGCGATATCGGATTCGACCTTTAACAGTCAATGAGAAGCCAAAGATTCCAAAATCGGGTTACGGCGGGACGATTTACGCTTCCCGCCGCCATCCTTATATCAGTAGCCTGCTGGATACTGAGCGCTATTCTGTTGCCCGATTTGGAGATACGGAAAGGCAATTACCCCCTATGGGACATATTCTATAGCTCATGTACTCCAACGTGGGGCACTCGTCTTTTCAGCTTCATCCTGTACTCCGTCATAGGATATTTTCTTATCGGGCTGAACAACGCCTTTGCCATCATCCGCATGCGGGCCTCAGTACAGACAGCCATTTATTTCCTGCTGATTTCCGTCTGCCCTACCATGCACATACTGTATGCAGGAGATTTGGTAGCGGTCACTTTTCTCATTGCTCTGTATTTCCTGTTCAAGAGCTATCAGCAATCCAAATCTGCAAGCTATCTGTTTCACGCATTCGTATTTATAGGAATGGGGAGTCTGCTTTTTCCGCAACTGATATTCTTTGTTCCCGTATTTTGGATAGGCGCGTATAACTTCCAGTCCCTGCACCCCAAGAGTTTTTTCGCTTCGCTTATCGGCTGGAGCGTACCTTATTGGTTTCTATTGGGCTATGCCTATCTATCCGGACACATGGATTTATTCTACCAGCCATTCCTGGAACTGGTGAATTTCCGCTCTATCCTATTTGGTTTCCGGCCTTGGGAATTGGCGACAATCGGGTATATACTCCTTTTATATATGGTCAGTTCAAGCCATTGTCTAATAGCCGGATATGAGGACAAGATACGTACGCGCAGCTATCTGCACTTCCTGATATTCCTGAACTTCTGTATTTTCGTCTATATAGGACTGCAACCCGCTCTGTATCCCCATCTGTTCTCTCTGCTGCTAATCGGCACCAGTATTCTGATAGGACACTTATTCGTACTGACCAACAGCCGGAGTTCCAACCTGTTCTTCATCATTATGCTGGTCGGATTATTTACTTTATTCGGATTCAATCTATGGACGCTTTTATAGATACACTCATACAACTCCTGATAGACTGGGGATATGCAGGGCTCTTTATCTCGGCCTTATTGGCGGGAAGCATCATTCCGTTCAGTTCCGAGCTGGTGATGCTGGCACTCGTCAAGGTAGGCTTGAACCCTGCCATCTGTGTTCTTGCCGCCACACTGGGAAACACAATGGGCGGTATGACCTGCTATTACATGGGACATCTCGGCAAGACAGACTGGATAGAAAAATATTTCAAAGTGAAGCAAGAAAAAATAGACAAAATGCAGCGTTTCCTGCAAGGTAAAGGAGCGCTCATGGCTTTCTTTGCCTTTCTGCCCTTTATAGGAGAAGCCATTGCCATAGCACTGGGATTTATGCGCAGCAACGTAATGCTGACTTCCCTTTCCATGTTTACAGGAAAACTGATACGGTACATCGTTATGTTATCGGCTCTTCAAGGCGCTTTGTCGGTGATGAGTGTTTAGCGGTTGGTAATTAATATTTAGTGATTAGCGGGTATGGAACGGATTATAGAACAGACGGAAGACGGAAGCACCACATTGTTTGTGCCAGAGTTGAATGAGCATTATCACTCGGTAAAAGGGGCGCGCACAGAATCGCAACATATTTTCATCGACATGGGACTGAAAGCCTCCGCCGCTACCTTGCCGCATATCCTTGAAATAGGCTTCGGCACGGGACTGAACGCTCTGCTCACACTGGAAACAGCCGGACTGGAGCAAAGGCCGGTTCACTATACCGGTATCGAACTTTATCCTCTGTCATGGGAAGAGGTGGATGTTTTACATTATAGCGACAATCCCCTGTTTAAGGAATTACACACGGCACTCTGGCACAAAGACGTGAACATTACACCGTACTTCACGTTACACAAGATACAAGGAGACGTAAATAAAGTGATGAGCGACAAGCAGTCAGCGATGAGTGACAGATTACCTGTTCATCACTCATCGCTAACCACTAATCACTACTTCGACCTTGTTTATTTCGATGCCTTTGCTCCCGAAAAACAGCCGGAAATGTGGAGCGAAGAGCTTTTCCGGCACATATATGCCGCCATGAACAACAACGGCATACTGACCACATATTGTGCAAAAGGCGTTATTCGCAGGCTTTTGCAAGCCATCGGATTTAGGGTAGAGCGTCTTCCCGGTCCGCCGGGTGGCAAACGCGAAATACTGCGGGCATCCAAAACAAAGGAATGAGCTATACACAAAAAACAAACAAAGTAACGGCCCCACAGAGCCACATATACAAAAACCATAGATAGAATAGATGAAAAAGATATACTTTCTACTACTTGCAACGATACTGATAGCTTCCTGCAAACCCGGAAGCAAAACCAACAATAGGAGTGAAGGAAAACCGGTTATCACCGTTACCCTCGAGCCTCTGCGGTACCTCACCGAAGCCATTGCCGGCGACCGATTTACGGTAGTCAGCATGGTTCCCAAGGGCACAAGTCCGGAAACCTATGACCCTACGCCTCAACAGCTCGTAGAGCTTGCACGCAGTAAGGCTTACTTCCGCATCGGCTATATCGGTTTCGAGCAGACTTGGACTGACAAGCTGACAGACAATGCTCCTCACCTGCAATTCTTCGATATGTCGCAAGGTGTGGATCTGATTTATGACAACACGCATGTTCATCATCACGCAGCCAACGAAAAAGAGCACCAACACGCCATCGGTGTGGAGCCCCATATATGGAACTCGGCCGTCAACGCCCAAATCATTGCAGGCAATATCTTAAGTGCCTTACGTAATATCGACAAAGGCAACGAAGATTTTTATCTGGAACGCTATAATACTCTTTGCCGGAAGATAGAACATACCGACAGCCTCATACGGCAAACGCTGGCGCCCCCCGGCGCAGACCATGCCTTTATGATTTACCACCCGGCACTCTCTTATTTCGCCCGCGACTACGGATTGCATCAGATTCCCATCGAAGCCGGTGGCAAAGAACCGTCTCCTGCACATCTGAAAGCCTTGATTGATACCTGCAGCAGCGAAAATGTACATGTCATCTTCGTACAGCCGGAATTTGACCGCCGCAATGCCGAACTCATCGCCCAACAAACCGGAACCCGGGTTGTTGACATCAATCCCTTATCTTACGATTGGGAAACGGAAATGCTGAATATAGCCCAAGCGCTGAACCCAATGAAGAACCAAGAATGAAGCAATGAAACCTATTATTGAAATCAAAAACCTCAATGCCGGATACGACGGCCGTACAGTACTTCGCGATGTAAACCTCACCGTTTACGACCGGGATTTTCTGGGTATCATCGGTCCGAACGGAGGTGGCAAGACCACTCTTATCAAATGTATTTTAGGATTGCTCAAACCGCTTTCCGGTGAAATATCTTTCACCTCTTCCCGCACGGCAGGCAACTTACAGCTCACCATGGGCTATCTGCCTCAATACAACAGCATAGACCGCAAGTTCCCTATCACAGTCGGAGAGGTGATTCTGTCAGGGCTCAGCAGCAAGAAGTCACTTATTTCGCGTTTTACGAAAGAACATAAAGAAAAGGCACATCAAGTCATTGTACGCATGGGACTGGAAGGACTGGAAGAACGGGCTATCGGTGCATTGAGCGGCGGACAGCTTCAACGCGCCTTGCTGGGACGTGCCATTATTTCCGATCCCGAAGTGGTAATCCTCGACGAACCCAGTACCTATATCGATAAACGGTTTGAAGCACGCCTATACCAATTGTTGGCAGAAATCAACAAAGATTGCGCCATCATACTCGTCAGCCACGACATAGGCACAGTATTGCAGCAGGTGAAATCCATTGCTTGTGTCAACGAAACACTGGACTACCACCCCGATACCGGCATTACCGGCGAATGGCTGGAACGCAATTTCAACTGCCCCATAGAACTGCTGGGACATGGAACATTGCCGCACCGGGTATTGGGGGAACATCATCATTAACGGTTACACTCCATAACTGATTTTGCCCTATTTCCTCTCTGACTGTATTTCTCTCATATTGGATACGAAAGCCAGTAATGATATTCTCCCTTAACAGTTTAGTTTCCTCAGCGGTCTTGCATAGTTTACACCCGACAAATATTTAGCGGCAAAAAGTCCGGGAGTTCTCAGACAAAAGACGGGGCGTTTTCTTCAAAAGACCGGGAGTTTTGCACGAAAAGTCCGGGAGTTTTACCCCGAAAGTCCCGGTCTTTTGCGCGGAAAGCTCAGGAGTTTTGAGCAGCCTCTCCCTTTTTCTATAAAATTCCCCCTATATCTCTAAACCAATCCTAATAATCCGCCTTATTGTCACTTATTTAGAACTGAAATCATTATCTTTGCGCCCATATATGCCGAAATTAAAATAAAACCATAACGAATTTCATCCGAATGAAACAGTACAAAACCGTAAACAACCTGATTGGTTGGATTACCTTTATCATTGCAGCAACGGTTTATTGCATGACTATTGAGCCGACTGCAAGTTTTTGGGACTGCCCGGAGTTCATTACCACCGGCTATAAGCTGGAAGTAGGACACCCGCCCGGTGCACCGTTCTTTATGTTAGTAGCCAATCTGTTTTCTCAGTTTGCTTCCGATGCCTCTACCGTTGCCAAGATGGTGAACTACATGAGTGCACTGATGAGCGGCGCTTGTATCCTGTTCTTATTCTGGAGCATCACTCACCTGGTACGCAAACTGGTTATTACCGATGAAAACAACATCACCAAAGGACAACTGATTACTGTCATGGGCAGCGGTCTGGTGGGTGCATTGGCATACACATTCAGTGATACGTTCTGGTTCAGCGCCGTAGAGGGTGAGGTGTATGCTTTCTCCTCCCTGTTCACGGCAGTAGTGTTCTGGCTGATATTGAAATGGGAAGATGTGGCGGACGAGCCGCATTCCGACCGCTGGCTGATTCTTATTGCCTATCTCACCGGATTGAGTATCGGTGTTCACTTGCTGAACCTGCTCTGTCTTCCGGCTATCGTGCTGGTATACTACTATAAGAAAGTGCCCAATGCCAACGCAAAAGGTTCGCTGTTAGCACTTCTCGCATCTATGGTGCTGGTAGCGGTTGTGCTGTACGGTATCGTTCCGGGCATCGTAAAAGTGGGCGGCTGGTTCGAGCTGTTCTTTGTCAACACGCTCGGCATGTCTTTCAACAGCGGTGTCATCGTATATATCATCTTGCTGGCGGCTTGCCTCATCTGGGGTGTATACGAAAGCTACAATGAAAAGAGCAAGTCGCGTATGGCACTCTCGTTCATACTGACCATAGCCATGCTGGGTATTCCTTTCTATGGTCATGGCGGCAGTTCCGTCGTTATCGGCATTATCGTTATCGCGCTGCTGTGGCTCTATCTCAAACCGGGCACGCAGGAGAAGATTAAGGAGAGATACCGCGTATCGGCACGCACACTGAACACATCACTGCTGTGCACCATGATGATTGTTATCGGATATTCATCCTACGCGCTTATCGTAATCCGCTCCACCGCCAATACGCCGATGGACCAGAATTCTCCGGAAGATATCTTCACATTGGGCGAATACCTGGGACGCGAACAGTACGGTACACGCCCGCTGTTCTACGGTCCGGCTTACTCCTCACAGGTAGCCCTGGATGTAAAAGACGGATATTGCGAACCGCGCATCTCCTACAACGGAACCAAATACATCCGTAAGGAAAAGGCCACTGACGACGAGAAAGACAGCTACATCGAAATCCCCGGACGCATCGAATACGAGTATGCGCAGAATATGCTCTTCCCCCGTATGTACAGCAGCGCTCATGCCAACCAATATAAGGCATGGCAGGACATCAAGGGATATGACGTACCCTACGACAAATGCGGCGAAATGATTATGGTAACTATGCCTACGCAGTGGGAAAACATCAAGTTCTTCTTCTCCTACCAGCTCAACTGGATGTACTGGCGCTATTTCATGTGGAACTTCGCCGGACGCCAGAACGACTTGCAGGGTAGCGGAGAAATCGAACACGGCAACTGGATTACCGGTATCAAGTTTATCGACAATATGCTGGTAGGCAATCAGGACTTGCTGCCGAAAGAACTGAAAGAGAACAAAGGGCATAACGTATTCTACTGCCTGCCGTTGCTGCTCGGAATTATCGGTCTGTTGTGGCAGGCCTATCGCGGGCAGAAGGGTATCCAGCAGTTCTGGGTAGTGTTCTTCCTCTTCTTCATGACCGGTATAGCGATTGTGCTCTACCTGAACCAGACACCGAGCCAGCCGCGCGAACGCGACTATGCATACGCAGGTTCGTTCTATGCTTTCGCCATCTGGATTGGTATGGGCGTGGCAGGCATTATCCGCCTGTTGCAGCATTATGCCAAGATGAAGGAACTTCCCGCCGCCGCTATCGTTTCAGTGGCCTGCCTTTTCGTTCCCATACAGATGGCAAGCCAGACGTGGGACGACCATGACCGCAGCGGCCGTTATGTGGCACGCGATTTCGGGCAGAACTACCTGATGTCATTGCAGGAAACGGGTAATCCGATTATATACACCAACGGCGATAACGATACCTTCCCCCTGTGGTACAACCAAGAGACGGAAGGCTTCCGTACCGACGCCCGTACCTGCAACCTCAGCTACCTGCAGACCGACTGGTACATCGACCAGATGAAGCGTCCCGCCTACGACTCTCCCTCCCTGCCTATCACGTGGGACCGTATGGAGTATGTAGAAGGTACCAACGAATATGTTCCGGTACGTCCCGAATACAAGAAGAGCATCGATGCCCTGTATGCCGAAGCAGAGAAACAAGCCCTGAGCGGCAACACCGAAGCACTGGTAAACGTGAAGAAAGAATTCGGCGAGAATCCTTACGAACTCAAGAACATACTGAAATACTGGATACGCAGCAAGAACGAGGACCTGAAGGTAATTCCTACCGACAGCATCGTGATGAAAGTGGATAAGGAAGCCGTACGCCGCAGCGGAATGATGATACCGGGCGATTCCATCCCCGACTACATGCACATCTCGCTGAAAGGCAAACGCGCCCTCTACAAGAGTGAGCTGATGATGCTCGAAATGCTGGCGGAAGCCAATTGGGAGCGTCCTATCTACATCGCAGTCAGCGTAGGGCCGGAGAACCAACTGAACATGGGCAACCACTTCATTCAGGAGGGTCTCACCTACCGTTTCACTCCGTTCGATACCGATAAGCTGGGTGTGAAAATAGACAGCGAAAAGATGTACGACAACCTGATGCACAAGTTCAAGTTCGGCGGCATCGACAAACCGGGCATCTACATCGATGAGAATGCCATGCGCATGTGCCACTCGCATCGCCGTATCTTCTCCCAGCTTGCACAGCAGTTGATACGCGAAGGCAAGAAGGATAAGGCTAAAGCCGCACTGGACTATGCCGAGAAGATGATTCCCGCCTTCAACGTGCCATACGACTGGCAGAACGGCGCCGTACAGATGGCCGAAGCATACTACCAGTTGGGCGATTCTACAAAAGCCGACGACATGATGAAAGCCCTTGCCGACAAAGCCGTGGAATACCTCACCTGGTATCTGAGCATGGACGACAACCGCTTCTCTATCTCTACCCGTGAATTTGAATATCACTGGGCAGTGCTCGATGCTGAAGTGAAGATTATGAGGAAATACAATTCCAAACTGGCGGAAATCTACGCTCCGAAGGTAGAAGAGTTGTACAACTTGTATGCGGAAAGATACGAAAGATTACAAAAAATGGAAAAAAATAATGCCGGTACACGGTAGCGAATGAGCGGATTACCGCAGGTACATCCTGCCGGTAAACCTGCCCATTCGCCACCGGATGCCCGGCATCAGTCAATAACCGTTAACCACCGATTAACCGTGTTTATAGAACAGCCACCCGAGTTTGTTCGTAAGTTATATCCCAGCGCCGTATGGCGAATGGACCCGGACGAGAGAGCCGTCTATCTGACTTTCGATGACGGACCTATCCCCGAAGTTACTCCGTGGGTACTCGACTTGCTTGACAAATACGACATAAAAGCCACCTTCTTTATGGTAGGTGATAATATCCGTAAGCACCCTGATGAATTCCAAATGGTTGTGGAGCGGGGACACCGCATCGGTAACCATACCTTCAACCATCTCAGAGGATTTGAATACAACTTCAAAGATTATCTGGCAAATGCCGAGAAAGCCAACGAGGTAATGAAAACAGACCTGTTCCGCCCTCCGCACGGCCACATGGGATGGACGCAGTACATGATACTGAAACGCCGTTATAAGATAATAATGTGGGATTTGGTAACCCGTGACTACAGTAAGAAACTTCGCGGACCACAGGTGCTTGCCAATGTAATGAGATACGCCCGCAACGGCTCCATCATCACATTTCACGATTCCTTAAAGTCCTGGAACAACGGCAACCTGCAATATGCACTGCCACGGGCAATAGAATTTCTGAAAGAAGAGGGATACGAGTTCAGACTGTTATAGAATTATAGAGTTATAAAGTTGAGAGTTGAAAGTTTTCATGCAGCACAATTGCGCAGCCTGACTTTCAACTCTCAATGTTTTTAGTTTACTTTTACCGTCAGCGGATTACGCACTTTTTGGGCGAAATCAGCCATATACCGGTTCCAGGCATCGGCAGTCTTGATATCTGCCTTATCCCATGCAAATCCCCAATAATATATATATTCCGAACCCGGTTCGTAATCGCTTACAGCAAGCACATGGCCATCGGCATTGTTACGTTCTTTCTTTTCCTTCTCGGAGAAAAGTACGGTTTTCGCATCTTTGACAACAGCGGGAACCGCAACACCCATAAAGATTTTACCGTTATCAGGACCGGTCGTAGGGTCTACATAAGTAATGTAACCGTTAGCAGCATCGGCAACGACAGCTCCATCGGGTTCATGCAATACGATGCCTGCAACGATAGGCAATGTTTCTTTCAGATTGCTGTACGATACGGCAGTCTTGTTCAAATGCGAGCCTGCATCAAGTGTAATCAAACGTGTTTCTACCACGGTCGAATCTCCCTTTACAGTCAGCGGAGTAAACTCCAGCTTCACCGTAAAGCGTAACGGGCCGTTATCCAGAATCTCCTGGTTCTTATAGCACCACGGATAGATAATCGTATCGTTTACCATCAGTGCGGCTACACCGGCTCCCAATGTAGGACCTACTGCATAACAGTCCATCCCGTAACCGTGGTCGATGTGATAAGAACGCTCGCGGCTTAACTCGGCGGCAGCTTTCGGATCGGTCTTTTTCAGTTCGGCAATCTTGGCAAGCGTTTCCTTGTCCAGTTCTTTGGCGTACATGGCCTCCAGCATCGGTTCGGTAGTGTTATACTTCGTAAACAGGTCATAACCGAAACCACGCTCTCCTTTAGCCTGCAAAGCAGGACCGTAAGCGCGGAAAGCCACCAAATCATTCTCCCAAGCCATATCATCCATACGTTCGGGATAGCATCTGCCGCAGGCCTTTACATCAAAAGCCTCAGGCGTACCGGTTTGTATGGTGTACGTAGCGGTGCCGCCAGCAGCTATCGCAGCCGGGAATATAACCTTGCCGTCGTACGTAATCTGATAAGGCACTTGCTGCCCGTCGGCATTCAATACTACAATCTGTGCCGTGTCCGCCAAGCCCAGGCGGTCTGTAACAGTTTCCATAGACACCTCTACCATTTCATTGGAGCGCTCCATGGCCAACGGATTGGTTACCGTAACGGTCACCGTCCTGCTGTCGTTGCAAGCGAAGCAAAACAAGGCCGTCATACCTAATAAAAGAAGTTTCTTCATAGTGAATAAATAATATGATAAAGTGGTAATGTAACAGGATGGTAATGCGATAATGCAGCAGGTGATGAAGCAACCTTATTATAAAAAATAAGGCGGTAAAGCAATATCCTCTATCACTTACCGCCTCACTACCTTATTACCTGTTATTTCGGTTGTTTTCCGATGTAAGCCAAGATACCGCCGTCAACGTACAGAATATGTCCGTTCACTGCGTTGGAAGCCTCAGATGCCAAGAACACAGCAGGACCTGTGAGTTCTTGCGGATCCAACCAACGACCGGCCGGAGTCTTAGCGCAAATGAATGAATCGAACGGGTGACGGCTGCCGTCAGCTTGTTTTTCACGCAACGGAGCAGTCTGCGGAGTAGCGATGTAACCCGGGCCGATACCATTACATTGGATGTTGTATCCACCGTATTCGGAGCAGATGTTACGAGTCAGCATCTTCAAACCACCCTTAGCGGCAGCGTATGCAGATACAGTCTCACGACCCAGTTCGGACATCATGGAGCAGATGTTGATGATCTTACCGTGACCCTTCTTCATCATTGCAGGCAGAACAGCCTTAGAAACGATGAACGGAGCATTCAGGTCGATGTCGATAACGCGACGGAAATCGGCAGCTTCCATTTCGTGCATAGGGATACGGCGGATGATACCTGCGTTGTTAACCAGAATATCAACAGAGCCCACTTCTTTTTCGATAGTAGCCACCATAGCCTGAACAGCCGGTTCGTCAGTTACGTCGCATACATAACCATGTGCCTTGATACCCTTTTCGGCATAAGCAGCCATACCTTTGTCTACCAGTTCCTGGTTGATGTCGTTGAAACAGATTTTCGCACCTTGTTCTGCAAAAGCCGAAGCAATGGCAAAACCGATACCGTAAGAAGCACCTGTTACGAGGGCTACTTTACCTTCCAGAGAAAAATTCAAATACTGATTCATGATGTTTATTTATTTTAGGTTGAAAAAATAGTGTTATTTCAAATCGGTAATCAAGGAGAAATCCTGGTCGCCGTAATCCAGATTCTCGCCGCCCATCCCCCATATAAAGGTATAATTGTGCGTAGCTGCGGCAGAGTGGATAGACCATTCGGGAGAAAGGACAGCCTGGTCGCCCTTCATCCACACATGGCGGGTTTCGTCCACCTCGCCCATAAAGTGGCAGATAGCATGGTCTTCCGGAATCTCAAAGTAAAAATAAGCTTCCATACGGCGGCTGTGGACGTGTGCCGGCATTGTATTCCACACACTGCCCGGAGCAAGTTCCGTCATGCCCATTTGCAATTGGCAGGTCGGCAGCACCTGATTTACCAGCATCTTGTTGATATTACGGTGGTTGGAGCCTTCCAAAGAACCCATCTCAGCCACTACCGCATCTCTCTTCGTCACTTTCTTGTCGGGATAGTTGCGATGAGCCGTTACGGAATTAAAATAGAACTTGGCCGGATGAGCCTCGTCCTTGCTCTCAAAAGTAACTTCACGGTCGCCCGAACCCAGGTAGAGGGCTTCTTTATAATCCATTTCAAACACAGCGTCGCCGGCTCTGACCACGCCCGGTCCGCCTACATTGAAAATACCCATCTCGCGGCGAGTCAGGAAATAAGGGGCTTTCAACGGGTCGATAGCCTCCAGTTGCAACACCTCACCCACCGGCATGGCACCACCTACCACCATACGGTCGTACATGGAATATACCATATTCACTTCATTCGGGGAGAATACTTTCTCTATAAGGAAATCACGACGAATTCTTTTCGTATCATAACTTTTCGCATCTTCCGGATGCGCAGCGTAGCGGATCTCATAGTTCGTTCTCATGATTATATTACCTTTCTTTAATTTTCAAAATTAACAGCCAGCGGTACGTCGTTTACGTACACGATTGCAAATGTAGCAAAAGAAAACGGCAAAACATTGCTTTTTTGTCCTAATTATCTATCAATATTGTACAAAGAAAGGAAAAATCATCAGAAATGTCCTAATATTGAATGAATAAATCAAAAGAAAAAATAAAAGAGAATCCTATAGTTGCCAACCGTGCCATCTATATGGCAAACCCGTGCCATATAATAGACAAAGTTGTGCCACTATATTGGCACAACTCATATACTAATGAAAAAAGCTCCGACAATCATCGACTGTCGGAGCTTTTTTCGTTGGACTACCAAGATTCGAACTTGGACAAACAGAACCAAAACCTGTTGTGCTACCATTACACCATAGTCCAAACTTATGTGCTTTCTGTTAAAAAGCGGTGCAAAGATAGAGGTTTGCAAGCAAACCTCCAAATATTTCGTTCACTTTTTTACATTCTATCGAGTGAATCGTGCATTATTACTTTGCAATCAGCAAAAAATAGTTCTTTTTACCGCGCTGAACAAGCAGATATTTCTCATCGAGCAAGTCAGCAGTTGTGATTACCTGATCAAAGGCCGTTAGTTTCTCTTTGTTCAACGAAACGCCACCGCCTTGAACCAACTTACGCATCTCACCTTTCGAAGCAAATACAGCCGCATTATCGACGAACAAATCTACTGCCTTCACTCCTTCTGCCAACGCATCACGGGAAATCTCAAATTGGGGTACTCCTTCAAATACAGCCAGCAATGTATCCTCGTCCAATTTGCGCAAAGCGTCGGAAGTAGCATTACCAAACAAAATATTGGATGCGTCAACCGCTGCGTTATAATCTTCTTCCGAGTGAACCATCACAGTTACTTCTTTAGCCAGACGTTTCTGAAGGAGACGCAAGTGCGGAGCAGCCTGATGTTCGGCAATCAGTGCTTCAATTTCTTCTTTTTCGATAGAAGTGAAGATTTTGATATAACGCTCGGCATCGGAGTCGCTTACATTCAGCCAGAATTGATAGAACTTGTAAGGTGAAGTATAGCGAGGGTCCAGCCAGATATTTCCGGATTCTGTTTTACCAAACTTACCGCCGTCAGCTTTTGTAATCAGCGGGCAAGTCAGTGCGAACACCTCTCCCCCATTGGTACGGCGGATCAATTCGGCACCGGTAGTAATGTTTCCCCATTGGTCAGAACCACCCATCTGAAGCTTACAGCCCTTTGTTTCATACAAATGAAGGAAGTCATATCCTTGAAGCAACTGATAAGTGAACTCGGTAAATGACAATCCATCACGCGCTTCACCATTCAGACGGCGTTTTACAGAGTCTTTTGCCATCATATAATTCACAGTGATGTGCTTACCTACTTCGCGAACAAAATCGAGGAAAGTGAAATCTTTCATCCAGTCGTAATTGTTCACCAGTTCGGCACGGTTAGGTACATCCGACTCGAAGTCGAGGAACTTGGCAAGCTGATTTTTAATACATGCCTGATTGTGACGCAATGTTTCCTCGTTCAGCAGGTTACGTTCTGCTGATTTTCCGGAAGGGTCTCCAATCATACCTGTAGCGCCACCGATGAGTGCCAGCGGCTTATGGCCGCAGCGTTGTAAATGACGAAGGATCATCACTCCACAAAGGTGACCAATGTGTAGCGAATCGGCAGTCGGGTCGATACCCAAATAGGCAGTCACCTGCTCTTTGCTTAACAACTCTTCCGTTCCCGGCATAATGTCCTGCAACATGCCACGCCATCTCAATTCTTCTACAAAATTCATCGTATTACTCTTTAATTATTTGGTTTTTATTGTATTTCAATTCCATGTGCGACAAAAGTACGACTCTTTCTCGGAAGATACAACTCTTACGCCCTAAAAAAGACATTTTGGATATTTCGGCGGATCGTCTCACGCAACGCTTCCACTTCTACCCCACGCACTTTGGCTGCCCGGCACAGGATATCTTCAATATCAAGCGAACTGTTGTCCGTTTCCAGAAACAACCGTTCGTCGGGTACTGTCTGCATCGTTTCATCAGGATAATACTCTCCAAAAGAGAGATAAAAACCCTTTTTCAACAACTGCATCGCCTGCTCCGGTTTTCCACGGAAACCATGCCATACCCAAGCTTGTTGGGGACGAAATTCTTTTTTCACTGCTAACAGCTCGTCCATTGCTTTCACGCAGTGGATAATCAACGGCAAACCATACTCTTCCGACAGCCTCACCTGCGCTTTAAACACCGTTAACTGAAGTTCCATTGAAGCTACTGCCAATTTATCCAATCCCGCTTCTCCTACGGCGACAAACTGCTTTTTCCGCAACTGCTGCTTAAGATAATCCAAAAGCTGTCCGGCATTATGCTCTGTCAACTCCCAGGGATGAATACCGACAGAATAATAATATCCCCTATCCACTTCCACATCTCCTGCGAAAGGCATATACAATGGAGAGTCCGCCAACAGCGGATAATTCACGATAGATTTTCCCAGAGAATCGGCCTCCAGTTTATGAGTATGAATATCCAAAATGTCAGTCACATTCTTTTTCATCTTCTATTTCTCATTTTAATTGCTTCAAGGTACGGGATCATAGCCGGAACCACCCCAGGGATGGCATCGCAGAATACGCCGCACAGCGAGGTAAAGCCCCTTTACAGGACCGTGTTTCTTAATTGCTTCGACAGCATAAGCCGAACAAGTTGGCGTGAATCGACAAGAGGGAGGAGTAAGAGGCGAAATACAAACCCGGTAAAAGTAGATGGGAACAAGCAACAAGAAAGAGAATACTTTCCTCAAAATTCCCGTTACGAATACCCACAGGGCAGATATCCGGGAGTTACGAGGTTTCATGAGGATAGTTTTTCAGAGATGCGCGCAAGCGCTATTTTCATCTTTTCTTCCAATTCGGAAGTTGCAATAAGCTCGTCCGACAGATAGATAAAGGCAACGGCTAACCGCTGCTCCCGGCGTTGCAATTCGTCCACCAAGAGAGATTTGTTCTTCCGGTAGGCTTCGCGTATCTGACGTTTCACACGGTTGCGTTTCACCGCTCGTTTAAAACGACGTTTCGATACGCTGATTAATATAGAAGCAGGAGCCTCGCCCTGCTCAACAGGCATATATACAACGCGTATCGGAAAGATGGAAAACGACTTCGAAACGCCGCCTTCAAACATCTTTCCGATCAAAATTTTACTATTCAGCCTTTCGGCTTTACACAAAGTATATATACCCACTCTGTTTATTTATTGTTTTCTCTGATAAACATATCAAGTGCGGCAGTCATTGACGGAGCCTGCACCGTAGGAGCTTCAAGGTCCAGACGGAGACCTGCGTCACGTACAGCCTGTGCGGTAGTAGAGCCGAAAGTGCCGATCTTAATCTCTCTCTGATTAAAATCAGGGAAGTTCTTCTTCAATGAAGTCACTCCGGCAGGGCTGAAGAACACTAACATGTCATAATCAAACTCCTCGTCCGGTGTAAAGTCGTTGCTCACTGTACGGTACATCACAGCTTCTGTATGCTGAATGTTATTCTTGTCGAGCAAGTTTTTCACATCGTCATTGTGTACGTCTGACATCGGAACGAGATATTTCTCCGTTTTATGCTTCACAATGGAAGGTATCAGGTCCTCAATCTTTCCGGTAGCTCCGAAGAAGATCTTACGCTTGCGGTATTGCACATATTTCTGAATATACAATGCAACAGCTTCCGTCACGCAGAAATACTTCATCGTTTCGGGAATTGTCACGCGCAATTCAGTACACAAAGTGAAAAAATGGTCAATAGCATGGCGCGAAGTGAATATTACGGCAGTGTGGTCGAGAATCGAAATTTTCTGTTGCCGAAATTCTTTCGCCGAAAGACTTTCAACCTTAATAAATGGTCGGAAATCTATTTTAACGCCATACTTTTCAGCTATGTCGTAATAGGGAGATTTCTCTGACGCAGGCTTAGGCTGCGACACTAGTACTTTTTTAATTTTCAACGTCCTAAAATTTTATTAGCAAAATATTGTTCATTTGAATCATACCTTGATAGAGTAGCAAACAAGGTACTATTTCAAGAGCGCAAAAGTACAAAATTAATAGGAAAAGCCCGCTAAATTGATGAAAAAAAAGCTTTATCCACTTATAAAACATCAATATTTTAGTGAAAATTAAAATAATAGCCCCAATTATGACCAAATTTGTGAGACTTAAATCAAAATAAACTAGAAAAAGAACGAATGGAAAGAGGGCAAATCCGACATAATATATGAGCGCAGAATAGGATTCCAGCCATATATTTGTCTTATTTTTATCAAAAAACGTCCACCCAAGAAACATGTAAATCAGCCATTTTAGTAAGAAATAGGCAAGGCAGAATCCAACGTAGATACCCAGCAAAAGGAGGGGGGATACCCGGTTCATCAAAGCAGGGCATGTATCATGAAAATAATTGAGAAATGTGATACCCGACAAGACACAAGTCTGCAACACAAGCACAAGGAGATAACGCACATCGGCTGCCGTAGAACTATCAAAAATACTCGTTCGTTCACGGTGCAATACAAAGTCTTTCACCTGTTGGGAGAGAAATTTCTTTCCGCGCGCCAAGGCTATGGAGGAAAGAAAGAAGCAAGCCAGCAAGGTCAACGCAATGGCATCGTCCGTGCGGGGAGAGTAGGAGATAGGTGTCCCCTCAAAGCCGGAATCAACTTCTTGCACAGCATGAAGATCAACCAACTGCAGACTATCAGTGTCCGCCTTTGCCGGACTAGTCTGGTTCTGCCGAAGAAGGGACAGCGTATCCGCACTTCGGGAACTTAATATATCGCCTATCATATCGCCGCAAATTTACGAATGGAAATGTCCCATACAGGAGTTTCATAAAGCAATTGAACCGCTTCTTCCGGCGTCTGCGCCACTTTCCATATATCACCATGCTGCCGGCGCATAAAGTTCTCATCAATAGCCTTTTCAAGCATTTCGAGGAGTGGATCGAAGAATCCGTTTATATTGAGGATTACAATCGGATTGAGATATAATCCCAATTGTTTCCAGGTAATAATCTCCAGCAGCTCTTCAAGGGTACCGCATCCACCGGGCAAAGCAATAATGCCATCGCTCAAATCTGCCATCTTCCGCTTGCGTTCGTGCATGGATTCTACTTCAATCAGTTCTGTCAATCCCGTATGATGCCAGTTTTGCTCTACCATAAAACGAGGAATCACACCTGTCACCTCACCACCATTTTTCAATACAGCATCTGCCATAGAACGCATCAGGCCAATACTTCCGGCTCCATTTATCAAACGAATACGGTGTTCGGCAAGCAAACGGCCGAGAGTATCGGCTGCTTGGAAGTAAACAGCGTCTATCTTGGTACTGGAAGCACTATATACACATACGGAATTTATCTGATTCATCTTCATCACTATCCATTATTATATCGAGAAGGCAAAATTACGAAAAAATTCCGTTATTCACATTCAACTTAATCAGAGATCATTTTTATCTCTACATTTATCTATCCCTATAAAAAAATCTTGGACTCCTTATCCAGAAGTCCAAGAACCTTTCTCACAGAGAATACATCTATCACAGATTTCTCATCTACTAACAGGTGTATCAAATTGTTGCTGAATGAACTTTATTATTCGAATCATAAAATCATTCGAACACCCTACCAGTAGTATTCAGCATACAATTTAAAAAAGTGATTTTAATTTTACGTTTCAATATACCTTTATGCGCCTTTCACAAGGTTTATTAAGCCCACGAACAGAATTAACCGATCTTTCCCCTTTCGGTCATCTAATCGCCATTTCAGCAATGCGCCATATATTTCAACAGCGGGGCTTCATCAGTTAATGATTTAGGTATATCATCATTATGTTAGTTGCAAATAATATATATTTCAAAGACTTATTCTAATTCAAAATCTCCGGTAAAGGCTTCCTTTGGAAGTTGTATCTCCAAAGTATATTTACCTTTCTCCTCACCTGTAAGATCAATATAAACCTTATCTACATTTAAATCAGTAGATGTATAAACAACTTCATCTGTTTCTGCATTCTTTATGATAACAGTTACAGTAGGAACAGTAGAAAGAAGGTCGATAGACAACAATGAGTTTTCAATAAAAGCAGCAGGAGTAACAGGGACAGATCGATGTTGTACCTCAGTCTTAGTTCTCAATTTAATCTGCCGTGCAGATATCATCTCATGCGCATAAGAAAACATACTCATTTGAAGCAAAATTGTCAATAACAAAAGAGGAAAAAATTTAGCTTTCATAATAATTGAGTTTAAAATTTCGCTTCAAAAATACACAGATGAAGCAAAAGAAACGATTTTTATGTGGTAACAATGGTAACACTCAGTTACCTAAAAACAAAACAGCCAAAAAACACATGTCCTATTTCACTGATTATCAACACCAAAAACCCGTTCAAAAATTTGCGCATCCATTTTGTTCTTTATACGATTTTTACGTGTTTTAAGAGCATCTGATGTAGCATCCATCAACTCCATCACAACAGTTTTTGAACAACAAAGCAGTGAAAGAACACAAAAAAAGATATCATCGCCAGTTAAAGCAGGGCAGCGTTCCTTAAGATTCATCATCACATCAACAAAAGCGTTAGAAATATCAGAACGTATTTCCTTCCTCAAGCTACGCATCGCCAATAACTGTTTAGGAATCGCTCCCTCTAACGCCTCCAATTGATCATAACAATTAGTAGTCTTAAGTACGGATATACACAATTGAATCTGCTGTTCCGTCAGATCTGACCTTTTCTTATTTATATGTTCCTTATTAGATTCAGAAACCTCCTCCTCTCTCAACAACATTGTATCTACTCGTTTTTGAGTTAATTCGTGTTGCAAATCAATATAATACTTTTTCCTTCGCCTATCATTCCACATAAACCAGAAGATACATATAACCATCAAAGAAAAAAATACAGTAACTAAACTAAAAACCAATGTTTTTGTACGCTCAGACAATAACCTTTTATGTTCCTCCAATTGATGTTTGTCCATGAGCCGATTAAGTTCCTCATTGTCAGCCATAACTTGGATAGAATCATAAAGAACCTTATATGCATCCATATTTTTCATCGCAGCTTCCCATTGACCTTTTCTCTTTGCTACTTGATACATTCCATCATAACATACAGCCCTTCCATTAATATCAAGATAATCCATATTTTTATTAAAAAAATAGCTCGCAGAATCAAGCTTATTCAAATTAAGCATAATTTCAGCTTTTAACAAATAAGCATTAGTCGCTTCATCCTGCCCCATTGCTAGAATAGCTTTTGATATATATTGATCTGCTCGGATATAATCTTTCTCTTCATTATAAACCATAGCAAAGTCATGATAAATTGCACCTATCATACTAGAATTCTGCATTGTCAATGCACAATCAAGGGCTTGTTGATAATAACATAATGCACTATCTTTCTCACTTTGCGAGAAAAATACGCCTGCGATCCCTCTTAATGGGTATACTTGTGCTCTTTCTCCTTTTAATATCTGATAAGCTGCACGATAAGCCTCCATAGCCACATTATTCAAACCATCTTTTGCATAACACTCCGCCAAGTTATCATAAATCATTGCTAAGAATTCATCCCTAACGGGCATCAGCCGAATTGCTGTCAGATACTCTTCTACAGCAAATGAAGTATACCCCATCTCCCGATAAGTAGCTCCCCAGTAATAATGAGCCTTTGCAGCACGCAAACTTTTCTTCTTATCGCCATAATAGTCAACAGCCGTTTTTATCAACGAATCATCCTCTAAAGCAATATAGTTTTTATGCCGTGCCTGTGTGAGCAGTAGCGCATAAAGCGCCCGGTCAGCACGTGGCATCTTCTGTGGATAAGTAATTGATTCCAAAATAGACAAAGCACTATCTGGATATGTCTCCATTAATGAATCAGCGCATAATAACAATGGATTCTTCACTGAAGGAGAGGAACAGGAAGAAAGAGAGACAGACATAAAAATGCTACCTACGCTGACAAGTAAAATAGAGAACACCAATAAATAGCGTTTAGAACAACAACATCTTGTTTTCATTTAGCAGTCTGTTTTATTTTACGATACAAAAGTAGCAATTTCCGATAAAACATACTTAGTAGCCAAAAAACATTTATTTAAATATAACTTATTAAAAATCAAGAGCTACAACTTCAATTTCCATTAAAGGAAGTTGAAATTGCAGCTCTTTCTTAACAAGTTAAGCCCTGTTTCAGACTGTTTTACAGACCAAAAGCAGCTTTAATTTTATCTACGTAGTCGAGTTTTTCCCATGTAAAGAGTTCCACTTCCACAGTTTTGTCTCCTTCGTAACGAGAGAAAAATTTCTTCGTTATCACTTGCGGTTCACGTCCCATGTGACCGTAAGCAGCTGTTTCCTGATAAATAGGATTACGAAGTTTCAGACGTTCCTCGATAGCTTTCGGACGAAGATCGAACAATTGGTCGATAACACGCGCAATCTCGCCATCAGTCATGTTGACGTGAGAACGGCCGTAAGTATCGACAAAGATATTGATCGGACGAGCCACACCGATAGCATAGCTCACCTGTACAAGCATTTCGTCTGCTACACCTGCCGCAACCATATTCTTTGCGATGTGACGTGCTGCATAAGCTGCACTACGGTCTACCTTGCTAGGATCTTTTCCGGAGAAAGCACCACCACCGTGAGCACCTTTACCACCGTAAGTATCAACGATAATCTTACGACCGGTCAAACCGGTATCTCCGTGAGGACCACCGATTACAAATTTTCCGGTAGGATTCACATGATAGATGATTTTATCATTGAACAGTGCCAATACCTTATCGTGATGAATAGAAGCAATTACACGAGGCATCAGAATCTCGATCACATCACGGCGGATGATAGACAACATTTCTTCGTCAGCTTTCAGTTGAGCAGCTTGAGAGTCATCTTCCGGTTGGATAAAGTCATCATGTTGTGTAGAAACAACGATTGTATCGATACGGACAGGCGTTCCGTTGTCATCATATTCGATAGTAACCTGGCTTTTGGCATCGGGGCGGAGGTAAGTCATTACCTTTCCTTCACGACGGATGTCGGCCAGCACTTGCAGAATGCGGTGTGCCAAATCAAGAGAAAGCGGCATATAGTTTTCCGTTTCATTGGTAGCATAACCAAACATCATTCCCTGGT